>ERZ808278.748-NODE-748-length-17741-cov-20.462682_pt1 | contig 17741 bp, 10 predicted proteins | sample MGYA00521239_ERZ808278 | MGnify/ENA primary metagenome ERZ808278 (study PRJEB31516, sample SAMN03275600) | gut metagenome | biome: mammalia-associated habitat; material: feces | host: Papio cynocephalus | place: Kenya | collected 2012-07-17 ... | reverse complement strand
AAAATGGTCCGAAAGTTTAAAGGTCATTGTTTCCTATGAGAAACACAAAGGCACGACCATCCGAAAAGGATAGCCGTGCCATATTATAGTACAAAACCACTGTTTTGCTTAAAGATTACGAATAGATTTCTATGGCACAAGAATGGCAGTTTTTAATCTAGAATAGACCATTTTTAGTATGCCAACATCTAGAATAGCACATTTTTTAATGCTTGCAAGTAAAATACTTGAGGTATTTCTTGTAAATTCAAAAACTTTTCACTATATTTGCAGCGGCTAAGGTTAGTGCATATACACATATCCAAGGTGTATGGGCACTTAAAAACGAGAAAAAGGGGGAACACTCTTAGTGGTGTTCTCCCATTTTATTTAGAATAGTATGGCACTTGAAATAAAAACTGCAACAACAATAGATGAGCAGATTGCAAGACTAAAGCTGCGAGGAATGACAATAGAGGACGAATCTTTTGCCAAGGATATGCTCTTGGATATTGGTTATTATCGTTTAGGATTTTATTGGTTTCCCTTAGAGAAGACATATCCTAAAAGAGACAACAGAAACCACTCTTTCAAAAAAGGAGCCAGTTTCTTGACAGCATTACACCTGTATGAGTTTGACAAGAAATTTAGAAACCTCCTTTCAAGTTATCTTTTGGACATAGAAGTCAATGTAAGAACTAAGGTCATATACTACATCTCTAACCTTTATAAGGACAATCCTACTTGGTTTGCAGACAACAGAATCGTGATGGCTCCATACATTTCACAATTCGACTTGAAATACAAGAGAGAAGTAGCAAACAATGATGTCATCAAAAGGCATGCAGCAAAACACATCAATGATAAATACGCTCCTGCGTGGAAGACACTGGAGTATCTCTCGTTTGGAGACTTGATCAGGCTGATAGAAAACTTGAAGAACGGTAAAACTCGGCTCATGATATACGGCTGCTATGGTTTCAACGAAGACAAGACCTTCCCTAACTACATCGAGATTGTTCGAGTCTTACGAAACAACTGTGCACATGGACACCCTATCTTCGACTGTATCTTTCCAAAGTCTTTGAGGGCAGGTAAGTTAAAGAAGACGTTGAAGGGTCAACAACTATCAGACACCTTTTATTCTAATATGCAAGGAGCACTGTTGGCTATTCAATATTTGCTGTATTACCTTCCCAACAACAAAGGAAACGTGTTCAGAGATGAAATGAAATCTTTCTTCTCAAAGAACATTACTGAGGATATCAAGTCAATTGTTGGATATTTGGAACAAATTCCCTGGCTTACAGAGAAATTATAAAATAGATAACCAATTGAAAGCAAGCAATATACGAAAATGCACGACCATCCGAGAAGGATAGTCGTGCCATATATAGTACAAAACCACTGTTTTGCAAGAGAGAGACTTATAATATTTCTGTTTTTTATTTCTTCAATACTCTATCTACAGCTAAAATAGAATAATCAATTTTATACTTATCCTTCTGTGACTTTGCTAAAATCTTAACTTGCACCAATAGTTTGCGAATTGTCTTCAACTTTTGCAAAACAAGCGAACCTAAATCTGTACGTTGAGCATACATAACTTCATTTGCAGGCTCTATAGCACTATCTTGCACTAACGAAGTCTCTTTTCCTTGCTTGGCTTTTGCGATATTTGCCAACACATCACAATTTGCTATCAGATAAGACACAAAAGCATACATATCATAGATTTCCTCTGAAGAAGGAGACTTTTTCAATTTAACTGACCGAAAACAGTAATTTGTCACGTCATCTATTAAATCACTCTGCGTATAAGGAACACTAGCATGGTTTATACTCATATCCATATTTGGCAGTCTGTGTACCAACAACAATTTGAGTACAAACTCCTGCCGATGAATCCAATTTCCTATATTGGCTGATGGTCCAGCCGACTGAAAATACTCGGGATTAGAGTCTAACCAAGAAGCATCATTCAGTTCATAGAGTAATTCCTTAACAGCTTTTTTCTGCAACTCTCTCGGTACCGACTTGGTTACTTCAACAGAAGTTCCTTCAACATATTCATTTTGATAGATACCACCAATATAAGGAGTAAGTGTCTGTAAAAGACTGAAATAATCATTTATGACAAACTCAGGAAACAGCTGACGATACGTATCAGGCAACTCCGAATAATTATACCACTCAGGAGCATGCTTAGCCAAAAATTTATAATGATGAAGCATGTTTTTGGCAGCCAGAAAAGGGTCACTGCTCATGTCGAAACTTTGACATCTTGGATCGGAAGCAAATTTCAAACTACGTTTCCCACAAAAATAACGAGCATCGCCAACATGGCTCTTTATCCACTCTTTTAATGTATCTTCAGAAACATGGGGAGTATATAAATACTTGATGACAAACTCATCATATATACCAGGCTTGTTATAAGTCAATACAACCCCTTGTTCCCTATCCCCAGGCATAGCTACATAATTATAGATTTGTCCATCCATAACAGAAGCCGTTATGCCATTTTTCTGTGTAAACTCTGGCGAGCGAAGCTGAGCAACAGAATAAGCCGATGTACCAGCTAAGTTGGCGGACAATCCCAAACTGTAACCGAAAGCTGTCAACATCTTTGCTTGCAATATCTCGCAAAGCAAATCATCAGGCAACTCATACTTTCTATATCTTTCGTCCACCTCAGCCATCTTACAGACACCATATCGGCGCACATCATCAGCAAGACTACGAGGTACTTGGATATGAGAACTAAGAATTTCTCCTGTACGTGGATCTATTGGCGAATCAAAACTAACAAACTGGCAATCATTATTACTTAAAGCTATCACATTTTCCATAGGATCACTGGCATTAAAAGTAGAATCCTTTGGATAAGACCGCAATAGGATAGGACGACCAAGCTTGGCTTTTTCAAAAGCATCGTTCCATCCCTCTGCCGCCATAGAAATTGCTTTAACCCAAGTTTTGCTCAACAAGCTGTCCACATAGAAGATAATCGAATCACCAGGTACAAAGTTTCTACGAGAAGCATAATATCCTGTTTTTGTATCTTCTAAATTTCTGTAGTCATTGTATTTTACATATTTAGTTCCTACACTAGCGTTTGCCTCACGAGGACACATCATGTCTTCTTTAGAAGGCAAAAGAGTTATCAATGTTTGAAGAGTTGCCTGTAAAGTTGGCTTGGTAGACAATTCCCCGACAAGTGCTCCACCCAAAGAAAGAGTGCCAGTAACAGACTGTTCTATAGAAACACAACGTTTAAAAGTTTGAATGCCTTCCCAATATGTAAGTGAACTTTTCACAGAACATTCCATAATAGATGTTCCTAAATCATAACTTAGTCCTTTCGGGTCGAAAACTTCCTTATTAGAAGCACTTAAGAAATCGGTAACTTCTACTAAGACAGCAGTAGAGTCTTGATTCCATGCTTGTATCGATGCTGTATGAAATACAGCACCCTCGTTTGACAAGCCCAAGGCCTTTTCTATAGTAGAATCTCCAGGATTGACTCTATAATTCTCCTTTGGGGTTCTGAATGTCAACAGAGTATCACTAGGTTCTACAACAAACATCTTTGAAGCATTAGCACGCCTACCAACTAACATCGGTAAATTCGCTTTTGTGATAGTAGATGACAATAGATATTCCTTACCAAAATTCTTGGTGGGAATTTCCATATACACTTTTTTATCATACAAAAAAAGCGAAAGGTTTTGCTGACTTGCCACAACAAGTTTGTCTGTTTTCTTAAAAATCTTAGGATAAATACGTTTTTGTGATTTCGTAGAAACACTATCATTGACTGTTATAGTATTGTTCTTATGCCGTTTCGCCTCCATAGGTAAAGACAGCAACAAGGCAATGGGCAACAATAAGCAAAACAGTTGTTTATAATTCATAACCACCTCCTTACTTTATACTATTATCAATAATACGTAACAAATAATCATAATGAGAACGCACCTTATCTGTACCTTTACTCCTATTAGCCTCTAGCAATTTTCTAGTTTTTTGCAAATATGCATATATATCGGCAGGAGTAAGTGAAGCTGTCGTGGAAAACATCTCACGAGGAGTCTGCTCAAAACCGCTAATAGGGCTTATGCCATCTTGCGAAACCAAAGGCAAAGCAAAATGTGGAATTTCCTCACAACTACAAAGTCGGTCAAAATGTATAGCAGAATTTATATCTCCAGATATAGCTTGCTTAGACAAACTTTTCGAAAGAGGAAGACCACTATTACTTATTAAATTAATCACATATCCCTTTTGCAAATCCATATCAGCATCTGACAGTATTTTCCCCATAAACGTCGGCTTCCACACTTGTTCAAAGACCATATCCAATGCTTCTTCAGGCTGCAAACTCTTCCTATTTATTCCATTATAGCACGAAACTCCAATAGGGGCATTCAATAGCAAATTCCTTACATAACTCTGAATTGTTCTCTTAGGTGAACCCACTAAAGATATTTTACCTAGCAAGGTCTTATTATCCATCCAATCGAGGTCACGATATAGGGTAAACAAATAATTAAGAGCCTCTTTTTGACATTGTTTATTCAATCCTTTCAATCTCACCTGACCATCCCCATCTTTAACCTCATTAAGATAATATCCGCTAACATTACTTGCCACATGAATAGAATAAAGTACGTATTGCTGGACAATATCATTGATGAGACTCGTACGATAACTCATATCTGTATCCTTACCAGCCAGCCAGTTATCCATATTAGCCATAATGTACTTTAAATTTTTGACACCATATCGGGTAGCTTTCACCGCATCATCACCCAAATCCTCGCTCATCGAACGAGGGTCAGCAAAAGGCAGACTAAACTGCTGCTTTCCATATCTATAGAGAGGGCTTTTCTTCAGAGAATCAGTTATCCATTGGGACATATAATTCTCTTCCTCCTTCAATGTTTTATCAAAGATTGGCGTATATCCCCATTTGATAGCATATCTATCATATACTCCGAAACGTGGTGGTGTCATTCTTACTCCACGTTCCTTATCTCCAGGCTGAGCTACATAATTGAAACGAGCATAATCCATGATGCTTGGTGTAGTACCATATTTTTGGGTATAGGCAGGATCACGCAACTTCTCTACAGGAACATTATTGGAGGCACCCATATTATGCATCAAACCCAAACAATGCCCGACTTCATGTCCCAATACATATCTAATGGCATCACCCATTATTGAATCTGGCATTTGATTTGTACGCACAGACTTATCCACAGCGGCAGTCTGAACAAAAAGCCAATTATTAACCAATTTAATGAAATCATGATAGACATATACGGATGCCATTAGAATTTCACCGCTTCTAGGATCTACCCAAGAAGGTCCCATAGCATTTTTGATGCTGATTGGAGCATATCGAATACAATTGTACTTGATATTATCAGGGTCAAACTCTGGGTCGTCCTTCGGAAAATCTTTCGCAACAACAGCACCTCTCAAACGACACTCCTCCTCAAATACCTGAGACCACATATTAACTGCTTCCATTATATATGGTTTCCATTTCTCAGGGAAAGTATTGTCTATATAAAAAACAACAGGCTTAACCACGTCAACAACCTCACCACGTCTATAAGCGACAGAGTCTTTAGGCTGCAAATCCCATCTGTTAGTATAAAAAACAGGTTTTGATGTTGCAGGAGATGGATTGAGCTGCTCACGCTCTGTAAAGAAATAGCCTATACGATAGTCTGCCATTCTTGGACGATAAGGCTTTTCCTTCAAAAGCATGATGCTACGAGTCATCTCTGCCGTAAAAGGTTGTTCTTTGATCACCTGCTTTCCTGCTTGAGAAGATACTGAAAAGGTATATGATAAGCAACTTTTGATTGATATGTTATCAGAAAAGGCTTTTACATCTAGCAAATAAGAATTTTCACTCTTATAACTTTCTGTTCGCTTGTAAGTGGAAGCATATAAAGAATTATCATCAAAAGGTGTCATACGTTTATTATCACTCACAAAGAAATTAGTCATATCAAAAACAATTGCAGTAGAATCTTTTGACCATGCCGCAATTTTTGGATTGGCAAGGATTACATCGGAATGGCTCTTCACCAAAGCACTGTCAATAGCTGACTCTGAGGCAACATAATCTGTTGTCACCTCACGTAACTGTACATTTGTCTTATTATGAGTAAACCTTACTAGCAATGGAGCGGTAGGTTTTGAACCAACAATAGCATTTCCATTATCCGACACACTCGTCACAGTAGAACCTATCAGCATATCTTTATCGAATATACCCACAGGCATCTCAAAATAGACCTTACCATCCATTTGGTGCAAAGTAATAAATCCTTTCACCATCTTATGCTTCTTACTAAAGAGCTTCTCGTACTCTGTTTTCTTTGCCACCGTATCCTTGGCAGCTATTTCTGTTTTCTTTTTCTTCTTCCAAAAAAGCAAATGAGGATGCCATGTCCCAGCAAAAATACCGAGACAAAGCACCATCATAGGAAGAACTACCAAATGTTTTTTATTCATTATCGATTACAAATGCTTTAATATGCGGTTGTACAAAAATCCAAAATCTTACCAAATCCAGAATAAGTTGCAGCAGAGGCTGCATCCAATTTTCCTGTACCGATTTGTATCATTGGAACCACAGAAATCTTACCTTTATAAGTGTCACTTTGAGTAGCTACTATTACCGCCTTTTTGTTAAGAGCGAGTTCATTTACAGTAGCTCCATCCTCTTCTTTTCCCACTAAACTATAGTCTTGGTCATAAGCTCCTTGACAATACAGTTTAGCCTTTGTTATGCTCTCACCTACTACAGGTGTAAATACTGGGTTATTATTGACTATTGGCGTACTACCAGCAAAATTAATCGCATAGATACCCTCTGGTGTTGCTACATACAATATCGACTGATCAACTGCGAAAAATACACTGATAGCTTTATCAAGCAAGATTTTCCCCTCTTCAGGTATATCATAACGCATCTTGGCAGAAGCTGGTACCTCAGGAGAAATTGTACCTATAATATTCCAATCATCATCATATTCATATTGCCCTTCTTGATAACGTGTAAATGTATAAATAGAATAATTCCCTGTAGTATTATCCTTCATCACAAATGCAGGTGTTTCTGTCCCAGATGTCTGCCCTGCAGCAATTGCCGACAAGCCAGGTAATTCCGCAGGATCAAAAAAACTATTACCGGCTATATCTGTTCCATAAGAGATAGTTCGTCCACCATTATCACCATAGACAAAGCAACCATCCACCGAATCATACCACATAATCATTTGTGAACCAACATTGGCAGATGTTGCAACCATAACTACCCCATTGTTTATCGGATACTGGCTACCTGCTGCATCATACCAGCCAAAGTTACTGACACTTGTACTATTGACAGAATACAATTTTTGATTTGTATTCATAATGAGCCACTGGGCATTTGTCTTGTAGATATCAGAAACTTTCAATCCATCAGGTCTATAGGTAACAACACCACCCTCTGAAAGACTACTTGTCTTCGTAAAATCCTTTGTATTAAACAAAACCGCATCTCCTGCAGAAGTTACAGCCCAAAGCGTATTTTCATGTGTGAGGTTGAGATGTCCTTGCGCATTGTAAGTCAACTTACTCATCAACTGCCCTATAGGTTTTCCATTAGCTTTCTCTAAAATTTGATGGAAAACTTTATCTTCCCTATTGCCATAATTTACAGTTAAACTCTTGCTCATTATCAAATTGAGATCAGAAGATGAACCATCTCTTGTGTCAGATACAACAATCCCATCCAAGAAAGCACTTTGCACTACGACCTTCCACAATTTAGAACTTTGTAAATTTCCGTTCTTGGTATCTGTTACTGTATAACGCAAATAATAGGGCATAGTGGAAGCCGTATTATTGATGATAGTATGCAATTCCTGCTCATTTCCTATTTCCTGCCATTCTGGATTGTTCTCATTAGGAAGTTCTGTTATTTCCCATTTATAGGTCAATCCATCAGTATTATCTTTGTCACCACGCTTGATGGTTGGCTTGATGTCCAACTCATCAAGATAACTGACATAAAGCGTTGAAGCATCATCGTCTGTAAAGATACTAATGTCATCTATCTTATTGGTTGCCAAAGTACTGTCATCATCGTAGCAAGACGCTAAAGACGCTAGTAAAATAGCACCCCCTAATAAATAAGATAATCTATGTTTACTTTTCATTGTCTTATCATTTTAAATCATTAATAATTACGAGCCTCAACGGGCTTTCCTATCAAAGAACCAGCATCATGAAGCAAAGGCGAACCAGTCTTCTCTTTATACTCCTTCAACCAATCATTTAACTTAGCTTGATACCCCAAATAAGAATTATCTATAAATATCCATGCATAGTTTGGAAGATATTTGTAATGCTTGTAAGCGGCAGAAGTGTTAGCCTGGCTACCGTGTACACTTACATCATCCCAGTCATCCCATCCTAAAGCAGCGACAATCGCCTTCATTGCATTAGGACTATAGCAAGCCTTACTTGTAGAAGTTGGCGCAGCCATACCTTTTATCAAGAGATTGTAGCTTCTCACCAAATTATTGTGTGGTGGCTCTGGGATTTGATTATTCCATGACAGATGAGCAGTCAAGTAAGCTTTCGGGCCTGCAGCCAATTGTTCATTGCCAACAATCTTTAAGTCTAGCTGATACGTTTGTTCACCTAATTCAGCCTTATTCAATAGCTTTACACGAATATAACCATACAAAGAATCTGCAGGAATCACAGCATCTACTATTTCGTAAGCATCTTCTGGAGCCGTTGACGTTTCTTGAATAGCATATCCTATTTTTCTATCTTCCTGAGATGTCTTTCCTATTAAAGCTACAGGAATATCATACTCATGATAGCTATCCATAGGATTATCTAGAAAAGAATAATTCACAAAAACAGCTTGATCAACAGAGCTATATGCATTACCTCCTAAATCAGCTTCTGCTCTACAAAGAGATGTACTCAAGAATCTTACACTAGACTTACTTTCCTGATAGGTATCTATGTCATCCTTGCTACAAGCAGAAAAGAACAACACAATACTCACAAATAAAATACTATATATTGTCTTCATATTCTTCTATTTTATTATTGAACACGTCCTGCCGAAGTCTCCATGTCAGGATATGGTAACAAATAATCGGCATCTGTCATTTCTTCAAAGTTCTGTATAGATTGTACACCCATACGTTTATAATAGTAGAAAATTTCACCTTCTCCAAGAAATTCCTTACGATATTCCTTCTTGATTTCCTCTTGTACTTGCTCTGCCGTCAAATCAGTCAAAGGTGTATATAGTCCTCGTTTCTCTCTAACAACATTCAACAACTCCATTGCTTTCCGTGCATCCCCTTGCGAGGCATAACACTCAGCTGCCATATAATAAATCTCTGGCAAACGGATAACAGGAACTCTACCTGCGTAATAACTATTAGTTAAATTTTTCTGATACAATTTAACTGGAACATATCCCATATCAGAAGTTGTAAGGTTTTGAGACGACAAAACTGTCGCACGCACATCTACTGTTGACTCATCTTCATCGGTAGAGGCATCATCATATATATTTTTCATTTGCTCAGGCGACAAATATATGGAATTATAATCAGTTGCATAATAAGATGGATTGATAAAATCTGCCATCTTTTGATCTAACTTATTGACATCGATAGCAAACAATGACTCATTTATCAAGCTAGCATTGCTTCGATTAAGCGTTGCAGGTGTTGCAAAGTTGACCAAGAATGTATTGTCACTTCTAAGTTGAATATTTACGCCATCGGACAGTTTTTCTATCAATTCATTACAAATAGGCAAAGCCAACTGTTTGTTTGCCTCACTACCATCCCATAAATAAACCTGAGCCAATAATGCCTCAACTGCATAATAATTCAATCGAGTATTACGAGCCGTATAAAAGCCGTCATCATTGACCTCCTCATAGAAAGAAGCATCATGCTTACCACACGCAGGATCATAGTCTTTCAGTAAATCTGCTGCATCAGTAAGATCTTTTATAAGATAAGAAATGACTTGCGCACCAGTCGCCTGTTCCGTTATATTCTTATCAACAGTTGTTACATACGGAATCGTCTTTTTATTATCCAATTCATTTTTGCGATTAGCCCAATCTCCATATCCATACAGACGAAGCAACTGAAAGTGCATGAATGCACGAACAGCCAAAAGTTCACCTTTAATAACATGATAATTCACATCATTAATTGCATCTTTACGCTCATCTATATTCTTCAATGCTTCATTAGCATTGACTATCACACTATATGCAGAAGCCCAAATTCCCTCTATTACACTTTTTGTATTAGTAGTACTATAATTATGAGCTTGCAGTTCATAAGAAGTTGCATTACTGCCGTATGCGATATATTTTCGTGTCTCATTCGCCAAGAGGTCAGGCATATACCAAGAAAGATTCTTACCATAAAGATCTTCCTCTCCAATCTTAATATAACAACCTATAAGAGATTGCTTAAAACCTGAGTCTTTGCTATAATGGTCTTTTTCACGAATTTCATTGCTGGAAGTAACATCAAACCAGTCATTACAACTGGTAGTAAGTAAGGTACCAGCCAAAACTATTGTCAATATCTTAAATATTCTCATATTTTCATTTTTGTTAGAAAGTTGCTGATAATGCAAACGACAATGTTCGAGCAAACGGATAACTTGTACCACGCTCTACTTTTATAGAAGAGAAAGTAGCCACGTCATTCAGATATACCGCAAAACGCAATCGTTGCATATAGAGTTTTGAATAAATGGACTTCGGAAACTCATAATAAGCACTGATAGAAGACAACGTCAGTTCATTTCTATCTTGCACAAAACGAGTTGTTGCTCTTGTTTTTGTTTTTGAACTATATCCCTTGAACTGAGTTACGTCACCAGGTTTTTGCCATCGACCTGTCAAAACTCTCCTATCCACATTGTAAATCATATCTGCATCTTCCACACGATCCACCAATGTCGAATTATACATTTGTCCACCAGCAAGATAGGTACAAGTTGCAGTAAGACCTATTCCTTTATATTCCGCATTGAATCCCAAATTTCCACGATACTTTGGAGTTGCATCACCAGCGGCAATCATGTCAGAAGAATCGTATGTATAAGTGTAAGTGCCATCTTTCTTGATATAAATTTCTTCTCCAGTCTGAGGATCTATACCAGCAGAAGGAACTGCCCAAATTGTATTCATGGAAAGACCATCTTGATACATCAGCACTGGAGCAGTTTGGTTTTCACCTTCCGCAAGAGTAAGCATACGATTGTTATACTCTCGCATACTCTCAGAAAGATTTACGATACGGTTCTTCGTATAAACAAAAGAACCATAAACTGACACAAAACCGTCTTTATTCTGCCAAGGTGTATAATTAGCCTTGATTTCCACTCCAGAGTTACGTACCAATCCCAAGTTGTCTTTTACAGAACTAAAACCTGTAGAAGTTGGGATACTGACATTGGTCAACATATTCTTCGTATCTGCTCTATACAAATCGAATGTCAAAGATAGGCCAAATGCACGAAAATCGAAGCCAAAGTTATAATCTTTCTTCTGCTCCCACATCAATCCAGAGTTTGGCATTACATTCAAATAAGCTCCTGTCAATCCTTCATAGTTTACTCCTGTAAAATATCTATAAGTAGCTATTGCCTCATTGGTACTGAAGTTTTGATTACCAGTCAAACCTATACTACCACGAACTTTAAATAAATTGAGCCACTTAAGATTTTTCAACCATGGTTCATTATGCACATTCCATCCCAAACCTACAGACCAACTATTTGCCCAACGTTTATCAGAACCATAAAGTGAAGATGCACTTTCACGTTCTGTGACATCAACCAAATAACGATCATCATAATCATAAGAAGCAGAAAGAAGAAAACTCATCTCACGGTTGATAGAGGCATAACCAGTAGGTGTTGTATTTTCTGCATATTGATGAGCAAAAGTGATATCTGCCGCAGTTTCATTACCAAATCCTTCCGCTTGATGCTGATAAGCTTGATATTTGGTCTCAGAAATGAAATAGCCAGCATTACCAAAAACATGATGCTTACCAAAAGCATGGTTGTAATTGATATTCAAATCACCGCTCAATTGAGTTTGCTTACCATTTTCCATCGTATAGAGACCACGACGTTCCCAAAGAGAAGAACCTTTGGTATATGAAGCAAAACGAGAGTGATTGGCAGGATAGAACTCATCTACATCATTTCTTTTTTGTTCGGCTCCTAGACGCAAAGTTGCCTTCAAGTCTGGAATAATATTCCACTCTGCATAGAAATTGTCAACAAATTCCATATAGGATGACTTCAAACTTGTTCCTATAGTAGCATCATATAGTGGATTAGCAATAGCACTACTTCCGTAAGAAAGAGTATTATGTGCAGCCTCTGCCCATCTCAAAACATTTCCATTGGCATCTTCTGCTTGCCAATAAGGGTTCATCTTAACATAATCAGAAAAAGTACCATAAGGGGAATCTGTACTGTGATTAGAGACTACGCTCAAGATATTTTTAAACAAGAGATTTTTACGGCGATAAGAAAGACTAACATCACCCGAGAAATTACGACGATTAGACCCTTTCATAACACCAGCTACATCATTATATGTAAAATTCAATATACCACGAAGGTTGCGTGCATCACCTAACTCGATATTGACATTATGTTTCTGACCAACACCAGTACGAAGAGGTTTTGCCATCCAATCAGTATTCAGTCCTTCAAGAGCCAATTTATAACGTTCATTATAAAGTGTTGTTAAAGTCTGTTGCTGACTAGCTGTTCCACCATTATAATAAGCAGAATTAATATCATACAATCCCTCAAATTGCTCGACCTGCAATTTTTCCAATGCATTTGTCATATCATAACTGGACAAGTCAGGAATTTCTAAGTCCAAACTACCATTATATGTTACACGTGCCTCAGTTCCAGCCAATCGCTTGGTCTCAATAACTATCACACCATTAGCAGCTTTACTACCATATAGAGCCTTAGCTGACGCATCCTTCAAAATGGTAATACTCTCCACACGATTCATATCAAGGTCTTTGACACGTTCTGCAGATGTCTCAAAGCCATCTAGAATAAATAGTGGTTCGTTAGGCTGATTCTGATAAGTGCTTTTCAAAGAGGAAGTTTCAACAGGAAAACTAGAAGTACCACGCATGGAAATTGAAAGAGTTCCATTTGGGTCAGAGCCAGAAGATAGATTATCTGCAATATAAACTGTTGGATCAAGATTCTTCAAACTTTGAAGGATATTTTGATTACTTACACGACGTAAATCATTTCCAGACACAGTCGTAGCAGAACCCGTAAAACTTTCAGCCTTACGAGTATAGATACCCGTTACAACAACGTCATCAAGTACTTGTTTATCCTCCTCTAACTTGATAACAAGATTATCTATATCCTTTCTGCAATTTATAAAATAAGAAGTTGTTTTCATTCCAAGATATGAAACTACCAAAGCTTCTCCTTTACCTTGATTTAACTCCAAAGAAAAATGACCATTTGCATCAGTAACAACGCCTATATCTTTCTTTCCAGAAACTTGAACAGTAGCTGCAGGAATAGTTTCGCCATTACTATCAATGACTTTACCTGCAATAGTCACTTTCTTATCGGTAATTGTCGTTACATCTGAAGCTATATCGTTTTTTTCTTTTACCGAGATAAAACCATTGTGTTTGGTATAAGTCACAGGAAGTCCTTTCAGCACTTGGGTCAAGGCATCTGTGATATTCGTCGCCTTCACAGTGGCATTGACCTTGTACTTGTCCAAGTCCTCGTAAGAAAAGACTATTTTCATACCAAACTTTTCTTCCAACTGCTTTAATACAGTTGTCAAAGGCTTGGAGTTGATTACTTGCTCATACTTCACCTGATGCGTTTGAGCCACAACATAATTGCTTCCCAAACTTGGTGCCATCAATGCAAAGCATGTCAAAAAAAGAAGTTTCTTCTCTCTCATATCTGCACTATTATTGATTAGTATTATGGAACAAAATATGTTCCTTTCTCTTAAAATTATGCAAATATGACGTACCACTCCTCACACAGGGCACCCCAATTGTTACTTTTTTATAGGAAAAACTTTCTTTTTGAAATATTTTCCTATAAAAAAGCTATAATTATGCTATTTGATTTTGTTATTCTATCACAATCACATTGTTTCTCAACTTTACATGGATGTCGGAACACTCATTGAGGATATTATTGAAACATATCCTTCAGCGTGACTTGATTCTGCACTATAAAGCTGTTCGCATTCTTCTGCACTCCTTCACAAGTAATCAGTGTAACACGGATAGAGCTTTTGGTTCCAGTACCATTGATGAAGCTGTCCACTCTATGCTCCAATTTTTCACGTTCAGTTTTAGTCATGACATATTCTCCTCTGCAAAATTTCATCTCACAGAGATTGACACAACGGTCAGCTCGGTCAATAACCAAATCTATCTGAGCCCCTTTCTCCACGGTCTTCGGAGTTCGCCAGGAATAAACCGATGTTTGGACACCGCTAATCTTCAACGCATCTTTGATTTTGGAAACATGATTCAGGCAAAGTATCTCAAAAGCAAAACCACTCCAAGCATGATAAAGTGGGGTATTGATGCTATGCGACCAAAAACTCTCATCCTGATACTTGCATCTTTCCCGTATGTGATAGCAGAAGTGCAAAAAAGGATCCACCAATTGATAAGTTACCATTCTCTTCTTGCCATCAAAAGGAAGATACTGGCGGATAAACCTACATTCTTCCAACTCCTTGAGCATACTCGTAAACTTCGCATTGTTATGAAGATGGGTTTGCTCCAGCAACTCATTGCGTGTGAGTCCTTTTCCTTTGGAAGACAAAGCTGCTATGATGCTCACATAATCCTCACTGTGCTTGAAGAGAGAACGGAAGAGATTATCTTTTTCCGAACGCAGTTCGCCTGTGCTGGAAAAAAGCAACCTGTCAACATTCTGTGCAACGCTCTCCTCCTTGTTAGCAAGGGAAAGATAAAATGGAACCCCACCAAACACCATATAGTATTCAGCTACCTCACGGTCCGAATATCCAAAACCATACGCATGGAAATACGCACGACACTCACCCAGCGAAAATGGCTCTATAAGCATTTGATGAGTTACACGATTGTGAAGGCCTCCATGATTATTGATTAAATTGTCAAGCATCCACGATGCTGCACTGCCACAAGCAATTAGTTTAATATCTTGTCTAGCAGAAGCCCAACTGTTCCAAAAATGTTCCAAGGCACTCACAAAGTCAGACTTAGCTGTAGCCATCCATGGGAGTTCGTCGAAGAAGAGAATCTTCGTATCAGCAGCAACTGTCTCTAAATACCTCTCCAACTGGTCAAATGCCTCCAACCAGGTACTGCTTTTCTCCGCACCTGCATAAACTTTACGCAAACTTAGATAGAAGTTCATCAATTGCTCTTCTTGCCCTACATTTTCCATGCCTGTAATGGAGAAACAAGTCTTATCGGCAATGGTTCGGCGCACCAAGTATGTCTTTCCTACTCGGCGGCGGCCATATACTGCAATAAACTCAGAACGTCCTGAGTTTATATATTCCATAAGAGCCTTTTGCTCTTTCTGCCTTCCTATCAACAATTCCTTCATAAGCCTTTTTTATTTCAGAATAGTTTCTTGGGCGAAAACAGCCCTAAATCAGGATGCAAATATAATAAAACAAATTGATTTCAGCAACTTTTAAGAACAAAAACTGCTGAAATGCACATCAAGAGACACCGTTTCAGCAACTTTTAAGGATAAAAACTGCTGAAACGCATATTATTTCATTCTATCACGATTACATTGTTCTTCAACTTCACATTGATGTCCGAACACTCATTGAGCAACTTCAGGGCTTCATCCAAGCTATCATTCAGATTACACATATAATGGAAATGCTTGTTGAGCAAGTGCTCGTCCCTGCAAACAATGCTCACGTTATAGACACGACCAAGCTGTTGTAAGATGGTGCGCAAGGTAGCATGGTCGAAATACAGGATTCCATCCTTCCAACTCGTAAAGTCCTTGGGATTGACATCCTGGACCTTTACATTGCCACTTTCCACATAAGCATCTTGGTTAGGAGCTATCCTCACCTTCTCATGATTCAACGACACCTCCACGGAACCTTGCACCAAGGTGACATGCACATCCTCATCATTGTAACAACGGAGATTGAATTCCGTACCCAATACTTTGGTAGATACGGTGTTGGTCTTGATGACAAAAGGATGGGCTGCATCGTGATGCACCTTGAAATATCCCTCGCCACTAAACTCTACCTCTCGATATTCCTTACTGAAATTCTCAGGATATTTCAATATGCTCTTAGCATTCAAGCAAACTTCGGTACCATCGGGCAAGGTCACGGTCTTCTGTTCATTGGCTGCGATGGTTATCATATTCACCTTTCCTGTTGCCATATTCTTGATCTTCTCCAAGAAGGTTGGCTTTTCGGCAGGTGCTTGAGGTTGCATGCTCTCTTGCTTATACGCGATCGGCTTCTTTACAGATGGAGAATTGTTCCACATCCACATTCCCACAACAAACACGATGACAGCTGCACAGGCTGCTGCATAACGCAATATAGAAATAATCCGAGTCCTCTTCTTAGGCTTAAACTGATTCCATGCCGCATCGACATCGGGCTTGACACCCATCTTGCGATTGGCAGCTTCATCCAAATCCAATATATCGCATAGCATCTCCTTACCCTCCTCTGATTCCAGGAGTGCATCCAAAGCCTCGTTCTCTTGCGAAGAGTTGTCCAGAGCTTCTAAGATTTGCAGTTGTATATCTTGATTTTCTTTCATCGGATTTCTATTAGTATTAATAAAACGAACTAATTCAAAAAAACGGCACCTCTAATTATTTATAATAAGTTAGAAGACGTTAAGGTTAATAAAATTTCCGGTCTCGGAATTTCTGCCGCATATAACTGAGTGCCTGCATGATATGCTTCTTGACTGCACTCTCGCTGATATTCAATTCTTGAGCCACCTCCCGATATTTCTTGCGCTCCACATAACAGAGCCTTACGATTTGCTGGGTTCTGGGAGTCAGCTCCTCCAAGGAATCCATGATGGCTTTTATCTTTTCCTCCCTGACATCCCAATAGTCAGGATTGAAACTCTTTACCTCCACAGACTGCATACTCATCTGTACATAGCGACTTCTGATATCCTTTTTTCTGATATAATCCAAGCAGACGTTCTTCACCGCTGTCATGAGATAGGAGGAGATATTATTGACTTCTTCTTTCTTCTGTCTCCGCCAAACGAGTTCGAAGGCATCTGACACGACATCCTTGCTTGCCTCGTCATCATGCAAGATGCGCAAAGCAAGATAGTATGCCTTGGAGTAATTCTCCTTAAACAATGCCTCAAAACTATATTTTTCCATCAGTCAGAATAAATGACAAACTTGTCTTCGACGAGCTCATTTGTCATAATGCTATCTTTAAAATTTAATGCAAAGATAACTATTTTTTCTCATTTTTACAAGTTTCATCGAATATATTCGATAAAAAGTGGGCATTTTTATCGAATATACTCGATGAAATGTACAAAACTTTAGTTAATTGACCTTTTGATAAACTGTCGTATCGCCTAATTTAGACAACAGAGTTATTTTAGTACTAC
>ERZ808278.746-NODE-746-length-17772-cov-3.831744_pt1 | contig 17772 bp, 13 predicted proteins | sample MGYA00521239_ERZ808278 | MGnify/ENA primary metagenome ERZ808278 (study PRJEB31516, sample SAMN03275600) | gut metagenome | biome: mammalia-associated habitat; material: feces | host: Papio cynocephalus | place: Kenya | collected 2012-07-17 ... | reverse complement strand
CCTTGAACTTTGCAAGAGGAGTTAATCGTATTTTAACCGAGTTGTCGCCGCGAAGACTGCTTGCCGGAGCTTTGTTTAACGAATCCAGACAAGCGAAAATGCTCGTTAAAAACACTATCGCGACCAATATTGCCAAACTTGCGAGATATTCCGGCCTGAAAAATTTGGTTTTTATATCCGGCAACTGATAAAGTATGCCGTATTTCACGCCCATAACTTTCGGGATTATTGCCGGCCCTAAAAGAATTCCCATCGCCGAGCCGATAAGCCCGAGAACGATGAAAACCTCGGTGTAATGCCACAAAATCTCGATTTTCGAGTAACCCAAAGCCTTTAATATTCCGATGTTTTTCTGCTCGCGGTTGATAAGCTGGGAAATGGAAGTTAGGATAATAAGCAGGGCCACGAGGTAGAAAATAACGGGGAAGATATAGAGCAGTTGCTTTGCCTGCGTAACGTCCGCTTCAACGGTGACGTTGGTGGGAAGTCCGCTTCTTTCAAGCGCGTAAACGAACGATTCCTTTTGCGATAATCTTTCTTTCGCTTCCGCAATTACGTTTGCGGCGTCGTCCGACTTGATAAGATATTGATTTTCGTTGCTTTCGATATAATCCGAGATGAACCTTTCAAATTCCTCGTCGGTGTAATTGAAGAGCTGTTTGAACTTTTTGAGCGGCCCTGCCAACGCTTTTACGAGCGCGGATTTTCCGACGTAAATAAACGACGGGTTATAAAGCGAATTTCCGAGCGATTCGGGGTGAACGATTGAGCCGGTGAGGTTGAGCGTTATTTCTTCGGCAACCGCAAGTTCCGTTTCAACGACGAAACTCTCGTTCGGTTTGTGGGTTTTCAAAAAATTCTCGTCCGCATAAACCCCGTTTTCGTTTACGTCCACGGAGGAGGAATAAGGCAAATCGAGTTTGTCGTTATCGGTGAACGTAGCGACGTAAACGCTTTTTCCGTCCACCTTTGCCGTCATAAAAAGTCTTTTTTGGTAAATAACGGATTTTTCCTTTAAAAAGTTTTCCGCGTCCTCGTCGGCGGTTTTCATAGTAATCATACCGTCGCACATAGAGGAAACGGAATAAATTTCGTCAAGTTTATCCTGAAAATCCCTGTAATTCGCCCAAATGCCGGTGAATAGCGTGACGGCGAGCGCGGCGATAAGGATTACCGAAAGATAGCTCTTGAAATTGCTTTTTATTTCACGGAATACCTTCACGCTCAAAACGTTGCGTTTTATCGGTTTTACCATTCTATATCGTCTATCTCCTTGGGCGCAGCGTTCTTTTCGTCGGAAATGATTTTTCCGTCGCAAAGCCTTATAACTCTTTCGGCGATAAGCGCGATGTTTGCGTTGTGGGTTACGATAATAACGGTTTGACCGTCTTTTTCGCACAGTTCTTTAAGCAAAACGAGAATGTTTTTGCCCGTTTTGGAATCGAGCGCGCCCGTCGGCTCGTCGCAAAGAAGAATGGACGGGCGTTTTGCAATCGCTCTCGCAATGGAAACGCGTTGTTGTTCGCCGCCGCTCAGATTGCAAGGGAAGTTGTTCAGTCTTTTCCCGAGCCCGACGAGTTTCAACGCTTCCTCGGCGTCGATTGCGTCTTTCGAGCCGTGAACGGAAAGTTCGACGTTTTCTTTTGCCGTAAGGTTTGGCATAAGATTGTAAAATTGAAAGACGAACCCGACTTCGTGCCTGCGGAAAACCGCCAAATCTTTATCGGAAAGGGCAGTGACTTCCGTGTCGTTCACGAAGTATTGTCCGGACGTAACGGAATCCATTCCGCCGATGACGTTTAAAAGCGTTGATTTTCCCGCGCCGCTCGAACCGAGAATAACCACGAATTCGCCTTTTTCGATTGAGAGATTGACTCCGCCGAGAGCGGTTATTTCCGCTTCGCCCGAGCCGTATTTTTTCGTAATGTTTTTTAACGTAATGAATGACATATACTCAATATAGCACGAAAGTATGACAAAATAAAGATTATTGCGTATCAATTACGCGTATTGTGTCAATTTAACGTCTTTCGCGGGGTTTGCCCTTGCGGGCAAATTTTTTCGCTTGTATTATAACGTTACACGGCTGACAAAAATAAATTTTCGTATTGCATTCGCAATATGTTCTTTGCTAACAGCCGTTCGTTGAAATATGGCGTGAAAAAGTTCTTGCAAGCAAACTTTTTCACTTTTATTATAACAAAAATCGCGTTTAAAGTCCAACAAAAAAACGACTTCGAAAGAAGTCGCAAAAAAGCAATTAAGCCGAGCGAAAACCGAGCCGTGTAAACTTTAAGAAATTCGCTTTATTTTCGGCGCGGTTCGGCTGTTTTTTATTGTAATTCCGGGTGCTTTGCTTTGTATTCGATAAGCGCGCAAGCGAGTTGGTCGGGACACGAGGTGTTCGACCTGCATTTAATTCCTTTTAAGGTTTCGATAACTTCGTCGAGCGGACGGTCCTTAACCAATTTGGCTATGCCCTGCAAATTTCCGCTGCATCCGCCGATAAATTTAACGTCGGTAACCTTTCCGTCTTCCGTAACGTCAAAAAGGATTTGCCTGCTGCAAGTGCCTTTCGTGTTATAAGTTTCCATATAAATTACGCCTCCTTTTGGTCAATCGACGAGGCAGTCGTACACGGTAGCGTAGACGTTGCCTGCCTTTTCTTCCCATTTTTTGTAAATATTTTTCGCCGTTTGCCTGTTGGGAACGACCAATTTAAGTTCAAGCAGCGGTTGTGACGGTTCGACTATTTTAAGAAAAACGGTGTAAGTTCCGTCCTTATTCATATAATAGTCGGCGTTACATTCCTGCTTCTTTTTGTATTTCGTCCTGTTGTTTTTAACGAAAAGAGAAATCTCTTCGCGGAGCGAGGAGGGAATTCTGACGTAAAAATCCGCAAGGCAAACTCTTCCGTCCGGAGTGATGCCGTAAAGAGGCTCGCCTTGGTCGGCCACGTTGTAAATAAACGAATGGTCCAAAAGCGTGCCTAACAGCGGCTTACAATCCATATAGGAAATCCACGAGTTGGAAGAACAACACATATCCAACACCGTATTTTCCGATAACGGAACTTCCATCTTGTCAAAGACGAACAGAAGTATTAACTTGTTCACCAATGCGTCGCCTTTGACCTGCATATCCTTCCTCCGATGTTGGCCGCAGGCAATCACGTTTTGCCGACTTAAAGCGTTTGCACTTTAAAAAGGCGACGTAATTGCCTGCGGATTAAAGACAAAATTAAATTGCGCCTTTAAATTACGCCGCGAACTGTTTAAGTTCGGCGATAAGGTCGTCGCAGTTGTCGGAGTGAATTTCGACGGTTAAGGGTTTGGAAAGGTCAAGGCTGAAAATTCCGAGAATCGATTTAGCGTCAACGACGTATCTGTCGCTTCTGAGGTCGATTTCGTAAGCGTATTTCTGAACTACGGAAACGAAGGCTTTAACCTGACTTGCCATTTGAAGAGATATACGAACTGATTTCATAATAATGTTCCTCCTGCAATTTGCTTTTGAACGCCAATGCTTCTTTATCGCATTAGTCCGCGTCTATTATAACCAATAATTTCAAAAAAATCAATAGTTTTATATAAAATTTATTGTCTTAATTTATTTTATGTGTTATAATTTTTCCGCGCAGGAAGCGGGTTTTCCGCGTGGGAAGCGGACGAAACGGAATGCGAAATTTTAAAAAAGGCGGCGGAAAAATGAGCACGATAAACGAATCGCTCGCAAAATTTAAGGAAAAAACCGATGCTTTGGTAAATTCTAAATATCTTTTTGCCGAAAGGGAAATAAGCGAGGTCTTAAAAGTTATCGCGGGTTCTCGTATGCTTTACGAGTTGTTTGAATACGTCACCGACGGTTTCGATTACGAAACGTTCAAATCCGTATGTTTTTCAAAAGGCAACGCGGTTAAACTTCCCAAAAGGGACGAGGACCTTCTGGCTCTTTGTTTTCTTCTTCTCGTGGAAATCGACGGCGGCAGAATCTCTCTCGACGAGTTTTGCGACGAGTATTTCGCTTACGGCGGTTCGGCGCAAGGGAAGTATTCGCAGTTCGTCCTTTCGGTCGTCATTCCTTTCGCGATGACAACCGAAAAAGCTGTCAATAAGTTGATTAACGAGCAAAACGACGGGCGAACACCCGAATTTCCGAACGGAAAAACCGCTTCGGAAAACGCAAAGGAATCGCCTGAAAAATCGGCTTCGGAAAGAAGCGTTTACGCAAAAATAGCGGAGAAAAAGGCCGAGGCGAAAAGAGCGGAAGCGAACTCCGCGGGCTTTATCGAAAAGGAAAGGAGAAAATTGGCGGCGGAAACGCGGCCGAAGCTCCGCGAGCCTGCCGAAGAGGCGGCCTACGTTCTCGATTCGCTTGAAAAGGCGTTGAAAAAACGCGATTTCGAGGCGGTTACGGTTGCTTTTATAGCAATCAAATACCTTGCGGCCAAAGAGAAAAAATTAAAAATAGACGTGAACGGAATATCCGACGGAATAGCGTCGGTAACGGAAAGAAAATGAAAGAAAAAACTTTGTCGTCGCAAAAAATATTCGACGGAAGAATTATAAGTTTAAGAAAGGACGAGATAGAAACCGACAAGGGTTTGAGAGAAACGCGCGAGGTGATTTTGCACGGCGGCGGCGCGGCGGTGCTTGCCGTTAAGGACGGGAAAATCCTGCTCGAAAGGCAGTTCCGTTATCCTTACGGGGAAATTCTTTGGGAAATCCCCGCGGGGAAAAGGGATAAGGGCGAAACTTTTGCCGAAACGGCAAAGCGCGAGTTGGAAGAAGAAACGGGTTACGTTGCCGAAAAACTCGTAAAACTGTTTGAGATTTATCCCACCCCCGGTTATACGAACGAGATTATCGGCATTTTCAAAGCCGAGGGGCTTAAAGACGGCGTTTTGCATTTCGACGAGGACGAGGACATCGATTCCGAATGGGTTGAAGAAAAAAAAGTTTTCAAAATGATTGAAAACGGCGAGATAAAGGACGGGAAATCTTTCGCAAGAAAGCGGGCGCAAAGCGGAAAATCTCGCCTGCGGGAAGAAATTATGACGCGAAAAATGAGCAATCTCGAAAAGAGCGCAAAAACCGATACGAAAGGTATGATAATCACGCTCGTCCTTTACGCGGTGGGCGCGGTTTCCGTGCCTTACGTCAAGGTTGCGGGGTGGCTCGGCGGCGGAAAAGAACTGGAATGGTATCTTGCTTTTGCGTTCAAAACGCTTTGTTCCGCGCTTCCGATATACCTTATGTTTCAATTCGGATTTAAAAACGCGGCTATGAAATTCTGTGGCGGGGCGAAGGGGATATTGCTTTGTGTTCCGGCGTTTCTGGTTGCGTTGGACAACTTTCCTTTTCTTCCTCTTTTAAGCGGAGATTTGGCGTTTAATCGACATATAGGCGGACTTTTGCCTTATATTCTTTATTGCGTTTCGATTGGAATTATGGAGGAAACGATATTCCGCGGAACGATTTTTCCGTTATTTTTATATAAGTTCTCACGCGATAAAAAAGGTGTGTTTTTTGCGATTGCGGCGTCTTCGGCGATATTCGGAGCGATGCACCTTCTCAATTTTTTCGGCGGATTTTCGCCCGCGGTGTTTCTTCAAGTCGGTTATTCGTTTTTAATCGGCTGTATGTGCGCGCTTACGTTTCTCTTTTCGGGCAATATAATCGTTCCCGCAATCGTCCACGCGATTTTCGACGTCGGCGGATTTCTCACCGATTCGGGCTTTTGCAGCGGAACGCTTTGGACGAAAGGAAACGTGATTTTAACCGCCGTTTTATCGGTTGTGCTCGCCGCGGTTCTCACGGCGGAATTTTTTAAAACCGACTTCGGCGGGTTTTACGAAAGTTTACGTCTCAACGAAAAACCGATTGAAAAATCGAGTGACGGACAGGAAAAGCCGATTGAGAAATCGGACGGCAAACCAGGAAAAACCGATTGAAAAATCGGACGACGGACAGAGAAAAATCGACTGCGATTAAAAGACTCGTTTAAACGAAATATTTAAATTAAAGTTCGCGCTTTGCGGACTTTTTTTGTTTTTATCCGCAATATGGTTGCCAATCGCTTGCTTTTTAAACCTCAAACGGTTATTATGGATAATGGAGTTTTAGCAAAAGGGCTTTTTCGTTTCGGCGGCGTTCGCGCCCGAAAAACGAAAAGGCGAACGGAAAGGTGTTATTCACGCAAGAAAGAACGAGGTATGATATTCACTGACAATTTTACGATAGCTCTTTATCTTATTGCCGCGCTCGGCGCGTTTCTGATAGGCTTCAAGCTTTTATCGGAAAACCTGCAAAAGGTTGCAAATAAGGGATTGAGAAAGCTTTTCGATAAAACGTCGAAAAGCAAAATCGCAGGGGTGGGCATAGGCGTCGGCGCAACGGTGCTTATGCAAAGTTCCGGCGCAACGACGGTTATGGTTATAGGTTTCGTCAACGCAGGTATGATGAGCCTTTATCAGGCGACCGCCGTTATTATGGGCGCAAACATCGGCACGACGATAACGACTATTCTCATCGCCGTGGGAGTTACGAGTGTGGGAAGATATTTTATGTTGTTTTCCTTCGTCGGCATTTTCCTTTCGATGCTTTTAAAGAACGGCAAGGCGAAGAGTTGGAGTCTTACGCTTGCCGGTTTCGGGCTCGTGTTTTTCGGGCTTACGATTATTTCTCAATGCAGCAACGGTTTCAAGGATAACGAAACCATAAAAAGTTTGCTTTGCAGCAGTATCGAGCCGGAGTTCATCGAGCCGTTCATTCTTATGTTCATCGGCGCGTTGATAACCGCGATAATGCAATCGAGCACGGCGGTGAACGCCATTTTGCTTTCGCTCGTTTCGGCGGGTATTCAGATAGGAAGCGGCGGCAACGCCATTTTATATATCGTTCTCGGAACGAACGTCGGAACGTGCGTCACCGCCCTTATCAGTTCGATGGGCGCGACGACGAACGCAAAGCGTTCCGCGCTTATCCATTTTCTTTTCAATTTCTGCGGCTCGCTCATTTTCCTCGTCGTTTTAATGATTTGGAAAGGCTTTATGAGCAATTTCTGGACGAAGATTATCCCCACGCCCGAAATGCAGTTGGCTTTTTTCCATCTTGCGTTCAATTCGATTTGTACGGCTATTTTCCTTCCGCTTACGAAACTAATCGTAAAAGCAACGGAGTTTCTTATTAAGGACAAAAACGCCGAAGAGGAGATACGCATCACCTATATGGACGAACGTATGCTTTCCACGCCCACGGTTGCCATAGCCCAGCTTCAAAAGGAGACCGTCGCTATGGGCGACAGGTGTATGAACAATCTTCACACCGCATTCACGGCTTTTGCCGACGGCGACGTTTCCGTTATAGACGCCATTCACGCCGAAAACGACGAGATAGCAATCGTGTCCAAACAAATAACCGATTACCTCGTGAAGGTTTCCGGCGAGGACGTTTCCGTTCACGACGACCAGAGAATATCCATTCTTTATCACGCTCTCGCGGACTTGTTGCGTATTTCCGAAATTTCCGATAATATCGCAAAATACACTCGCACGGCCGTGGAGAAAAACCTCGTGTTTTCCGAGCCTGTTATGGACGAACTTAAAGCGATGTACGACAATCTCGACCAAATGTATAAGCTTTCCATAGCAATTTTTGAAACGAAGGACAAGGAAGGTTTTGCTTCGCTTGAAAAAATCGAAAACGAGGTGGACGCGATGAGGAAGAAGCTTATCGACGAGCATATCGCAAGGCTCAATTCGGGAGCCTGTTCGCCGAAGAGCAGCGCGGTTTTCATAAACCTCGTTTCCAACCTCGAAAGAGCGGGCGACCATATCAATTTCGTCGCTCACACGATAGAAGAACTTCAATAATTCGATTGAAAAGCACAGGTAGTTGCGTTAAAATTTTAAATGCGATTTCCGTTTCAAACGCCCGCAAAGGGCGTTTTTATTTTTGCCTTGAAACGGATTGAAAGTATAAATTATCGCTTTGCGGAACAAAATCATAACAAAGCGCAACGAAGAGCGCGTTTTTGGAGGAGATAAGCGAAATGAGCAAAAAAAGAAAGCATCCCGTTAAAAAAATGACGGAAAAAGATTACGAAAATTACGTTATGTCGCTTAAAGACGAAAAGCCCTTAAAGGCCGTTACGCCCGAAGAACGCCCCGAAGAATGACGGTTTAACACCGCGAAACGGAGAAAGAAAAACCGCAAACCCGTATTAAAACGGTTGTTTTTTTTCGATAATCGTTGTATAATAAACTTGATTGTCGCCGGGCGAACGGCGGCGACGGAGAGCGAGTTATGATTCAGATTGTTGAAGCGGTTACGGCGAGGGATATGAAGGCTTTTGCCCGTTATCCGCTGAAATTGTACAAAGGCAACGAGTTTTACGTTCCCTGCTTCACCTCCGACGAGAAGAATATTAAAAATCCCAAGAAGAATTTTGCGGCCAAAGGCTGCGAGGTGAAATGCTTCCTCGCCTATAAAAACGGCGAGATAGTCGGCAGAATCGCGGGGATAATCGTAGAGGAAAGCAACAGAAAATTCTGCGAGAAGAAAATACGTTTTTCGAGATTCGATTTTAACGGCGACGACGAGGTTGCCGAGGCTTTGCTTTCCGCCGTTGCGGAATTCGGCAAAGCACGGGGGATGACGGTTATTCACGGCCCGTGGGGTTTTAACGATACGGACAGAGAAGGTATGCTGACGAGCGGGTTTAATTATCCCGCAACTTACGCCACCAACTACAATTACGAATATTACGCCGAAACGATTGAGAGGCTCGGTTATAAAAAGGAGAGCGAATGGGTTGAATACGCTCTTTATCCCGAAACTCTCGACCCGAAGATTTACAAGGCAGCGGAATTCGTTCAGAAGCGTTACGGTTTCGTGGAGCTTTGCGATAAATATCCGCTTAAACAGATAATCAGGCAATACGCCGACAAGTTCTTCGAGTGTTACAACGAGGCTTATAAGGACCTCGATTGCTACGTCGAACTTAAAGGCGACGTTAAGAAAAACGTCGTAAAACAGTTTGCAACCGTTATAAATCAGGACTATTTTTCTTGTATTCTCGACCCTGAAACGGGCGAAGTCGCCGCATTCGGCGTCGTAATTCCCGCCATAGGCGATATTATCAGAAAACATAAGGGCAATATGGTAACCTGCGCGTTGCCGCTTTTAAAGGCTCTTGCAAAACCGAAGGCTCTTGAACTTACGCTTATCGGCGTTGCGCCGAAATACAGAAATTCGGGCGTAAACTCGATGATTATAACGAGAATACACCGCAACGTAATGAAAAACGGCATAAAGAACGTCGTGTGCAATCCTATGCTCACCACAAACGCGGGGATTCTCGCGCAGTGGAAATGGGTGAAGCACGACGAAATCAAACGCCGCGCGACTTTTGAAAAGGAAATCGACGCCTGACGAATATTGTCGCGCCCCGACGGAAAAATTTTCCGTCGGGGCGTTTTTTTATTTAAAATTTGTTGTGTTTTATCTTCGTTTATGTTATTATATAATATATATTTATAACTTATTTTATGGGAGTAACGCTATGCGAAAGAGAACACTTCTTAAAGATATTTACGCCGAAAAAGAAAGTTTCGGCGATAAAAAAGTAACCGTAATGGGTTGGGCGAGAACGATAAGAGATTCCAAGGCTTTCGGCTTTATCGAACTTAACGACGGAAGTTGCTTCAAAAACGTTCAAGTCGTTTTCGAGCGCGATAAAATCGACAATTACGACGAAATCGCCAAGCAAAACGTCGGAGCATCGCTCATCGTGGACGGAACGCTCGTTTTAACTCCGGAAGCGAAACAGCCGTTTGAAATCAAAGCCGAAAAAATAGCGGTCGAGGGGGCTTCTTCGCCGGATTATCCTTTGCAAAAGAAACGCCATTCGCTCGAATATCTCCGCGAAATCGCTTATTTAAGGCCGCGCACCAACACGTTCAGCGCGGTGTTCAGGGTGAGAAGCGAGGCGGCGTTCGCCATTCACGAATTCTTCAATCAAAGGGGTTTCGTTTACGTTCACACTCCGCTTATCACCGGCAGCGATTGCGAGGGCGCGGGCGCAATGTTTCAGGTGACCACGCTCGACCTTAACGACGTTCCGAAAAAGGACGGAAAAGTGGATTATTCGCAGGACTTTTTCAAAAAACAGGCAAGCCTTACGGTGTCGGGGCAACTTTCGGCCGAGGCTTACGCTATGGCGTTCGGAAACGTTTACACTTTCGGGCCGACGTTCAGGGCGGAACGCTCCAACACGGCTCGTCACGCGGCGGAATTCTGGATGATAGAACCCGAAATGGCTTTTGCCGACCTTTCCGACGATATGGACGTTGCGGAGGCAATGGTTAAACGTATCATTTCCCACGTTATGAAAACCTGCTCCGCGGAACTCGAATTTTTAAACAACTTCGTCGATAAAGGCTTGCTGGACAGGCTCACGCACGTTATGACGAGCGACTTCGTCAGATTGCCTTATACCGAGGCGATAAAAGTTTTAGAGCCTGTGAAAGACAAGTTTGAATATCCCGTTTTCTGGGGGTGCGACCTTCAAAGCGAGCACGAGAGATATTTAACCGAACAGGTTTATAAAAAGCCGGTGTTCCTCACCGATTATCCGAAGGAAATCAAGGCTTTCTATATGCGTCTTAACGACGACGGCAAAACGGTTGCCGCGGCGGACCTTCTCGTTCCCGGTATCGGCGAGCTTATCGGCGGAAGCCAAAGGGAGGAGCGCGAGGACGTGCTTTTGAAGAGAATGAACGAACTCGGGCTTAAACCTGCCGATTACGACTGGTATCTCAATCTTCGCAAGTACGGCGGAACGACGCATTCCGGTTTCGGGCTCGGCTTCGAGAGAATGGTTATGTACCTCACGGGTATCGCTAACATAAGGGACGTTATTCCTTTCCCGAGAACGGTTGACAACCTCGAATATTAAGACGGAGAGCATCGATGAAGATAATTATTGACGCGTTCGGCGGCGATAACGCCCCCGAAGAAATAGTGCAGGGCGCGCTTGCCGCCGTAAACGAAAAAGAAGGCTTCGACGTCGCGCTCGTCGGCAAGGAAAACGCCATTCGCGAAATCCTCGGGAGATGCGAATACGATTCGTCGAGAGTGTCGGTTATAAACGCCGAAGAGGTTATAACCTGCGACGACGTTCCCACCGAAGCGATAAAAAACAAACCCGATTCTTCGATAGTGGTCGCGGCTAAAATTCTTAAAAACGACGAACAGGCAAAAGCGTTCGTTTCGGCAGGCTCAACGGGTGCGGTGCTTGCCGCGGCGATTCTTTTAACGCCGAGGATAAGAGGGATTCTTCGTCCCGCGCTTTCGCCGCTTCTTCCGAACTTGAAGGGAGGCGAAACGATGCTGCTCGACTGCGGGGCAAATCCCGATGCAAAGCCGCAGAATCTCGCGCAGTTCGCCGTTATGGGCAGCGTTTATATGAGCGAGGTCGTTGGGATTAAAAATCCGCGCGTCGCGCTTTTATCCAACGGAACGGAAGATAAAAAAGGCAACGCTTTAACGAAAGAAGCGTTTGCGATGATTAAGGAAATAAAAGGACTGAACTTCGTGGGAAATATGGAAGCGAGAGATATTCTCTCCGGCGATTACGACGTCGTCGTTTCCGACGGGTTCAACGGCAATATCGCGCTTAAAAGCATAGAGGGCGCGGTGGCGTGCATTTTCTCCACGCTCAAAACGGAGATAAAAGCTTCCAAAAAAGCCACGCTCGGCGCGCTTTTGATGAAGGGCGCGTTCAGAAAGGTAAAAGGCAAACTCGATTATAACAAGAAGGGCGGCGCGGTTCTTCTCGGTATGGATAAAATAATCGTAAAGGCTCACGGCTCGTCCAAAGCCGAGGCGATGAAAAACGCCGTATTTCAGGCGTATAACGCCGCGGCAATGAACGTGAGCGGCAAAATAAAAGACAATATCGGCAAGATAAGCGGAGAGGACGTATGATATTCGTGATTTACGAATGTGAGGAAAGGCTCGGTTATTCGTTCAAGGACAAAACGCTTCTTCGCAACTGCTTCACTCATTCGTCGTATTCGCACGAGCACGGCGGAAAAAACAACGAAAGGCTCGAATTTTTCGGCGATTCGATTTTGGGCTTCATAGTCACCGAATACCTTTACGGAAAATTCCCGGAAGAGGAAGAAGGAAGGCTCACGCTGTATAAACAACAAATAGTTTCCGGAAAACCGCTCGCCGAAGCGATAATAAGGCTCGGCTTAAACGATTTTATTCTTTACGGCGAGGGCGAAAGGAAAAATTCGCCCGAACATCACGAGGCGGCTTGCGAAAATCTTTTCGAGGCTCTCGTTGCGGGAATTTATATTGACGGCGGTTTGGAAGAAGCCAAAAGCTTCATAAAAAAGGCGTTGCTTTCACGGTTCAGGCCGGATAGAAAGATTGCGACGGGCGCGGAAGCCAAACCATCGCAAAACGCTAAAATCGAGAATTACAAGGGCAAACTTCAAGAGTACGTTCAGAAGAACAAACTCGGCGAGATAGTTTATCGCGAAAAGAAGAAAACCGGCCCTGCGCACGACCCTGTGTTCACCGTTTCGGCGGAAGTATCGGGGAAAGTTCTTGCCGTGGCAAGCGGGAAGAAGAAGAGCGAAGCGGAGCAATCCGCGGCGAAAATCGCGCTTTCAAAGCTCGGCGGCGGAAACGACGAAGTTTCGCAAAAACGAAACGGCCAAAAACAAAACAGTCAAAAGCAAAACGACAAAACGCAAAATGCCCGAAAGCAAAACGACGGGCAAAAAAACAAACGGCAAAACGACCGGAAGAAAAGCGGCAACGAGCAAAACAGGCAAAACAAACGAAACAAGCCGCAAGCCGATAAAAAGCAGGGCAAAGTCGTTTTTGAAAATAAGCTAAAAACGAATAAAATTCGTTCGGATAATAAAAATCGGGTAAAGGCGAAAAAGCCGAAGCCCCGAAAAGGAGAAAGATTAAGTGAATTTTAAAAGAATCGAACTTGTAGGGTTCAAATCTTTCGCCGATAAGCAAGAGATACAGTTTGAAAACGGAGTAACCTGTATCGTAGGTCCAAACGGTTGCGGAAAGAGCAACGTAGCGGACGCAATAAGATGGGTTTTGGGCGAGCAGTCCGCAAAACAGTTGCGCGGCTCGAATATGCAGGACGTCATATTCAACGGAACTCAGAACAGAAAAGCCCTTTCTTATTGCGAAGTTTCGCTCGTTTTCGATAATACCGACAAAGTTTTTAAGGACCTCGAATACACCGAAGTCGTTTTCACCAGAAAACTTTACAGGTCCGGTGAAAGCGAATACTACGTCAACAGAAAGCTTGCAAGGCTTAAAGATATAGTCGATTACCTTCGCGAAGGCGGCATTTCAAAAGAAGGCTACACCATCATCGGGCAAGGTAAAGTTTCGGAGATTCTCTCGTCCAAACCGGAGGACAGAAGAACGATTTTCGAGGAAGCGGTGGGCATTGCCAAAACCAAGCAAAAAAGGCTTGAAACTTCCAGAAAACTCGATAGAACGAGAGATAACATCGTCCGTATTTCGGACATCACCTCCGAGCTTGAAAATCAGCTCGAACCCCTTCGCAAACAGTCCGAAAAAACGCGTAGTTATATGGCGTTGTCGGACGAACTTAAATACCACGAAATAAACGCTTACCTTTATAAATCCTCGCACGCTTCGCAGTCCAAAGCCACGATAAACGGCAGGATAAGGGACATCGTAAACGAGCTTGCCCTTCGCAGCGCGGAGCTCGACGACGCAATCAAATCCTATAACCGTCACCAAAAAGAGGTTGCGGACGCGGACGAATACGTTAAGCAGGTCAACGACGAGCTTATCGAAAAAACGCAGGAGTTCGAGCGTCAGTCCGGTAACGCCAAGGTTTACGGCGAAAAAATCAATTATTTCAGAAACGAGATAAAAAGGCTTCGTCAGGCTATTCTGGACGCGGAAAACAGGCTTAAAGAGCTTGCCGAGGAAATTTCGGCCAAAAAGGACGGAATTCTCGAAAGCGAAAAACAGCTTGCCGAACTCGAAATTAAGGGAGGCAAGGTAAGCACCGAGCTTGCGAAAGTCGTCGCGGCGATAAACGAGGGCGAGCAAAACGCGCGTAACGCCCAGGACGCTATTTTGAAAAGCGTGGAATCGCTTGCGGATTTGAAGCAAAATATCGGCGCGCTTTCTTCCGAAAAGAACGTTATCGAGGCAAGGCAAAAGGAAACTAACGACCGTCTTGACGAACTTTCGGGCAAACTTTCCGAGCTTACCGTGGAAAACACCGTTAAGCAAACCGAGCTTGCTCAAACCGAAAAGCTCATTGCCAACACCAAAAACGACATTAAAGACAAAGAAAACGATATTGCCGCCACCAATATTTACATATCGGACATCAATTCCCGCATTTTCAAGCTCAATTCCGAAATTGCGGCTCTCGAAGCCAACAAGCGTACTTTTGCGAGCATAAGGGATAATTTTGAAGGCTTCCCCGTTGCCGTAAGACACCTTTTGAACAGCGGAAAGAGCAACGCGGAAGTTGCGAAGAGAATAAAAGGCGTCGTTGCCAACCTCGTAAAAACGGACGCGAAATACGAAACGGCAATCGAGACCTGCTTCGGCGGGGCTATGCAAAACGTCGTAACCGCCACTCCGGACGACGCGCAATATCTTATAAATTACCTCAAACGCACCGAGGGCGGCAGGGTTACTTTCCTTCCCGTTTCCTCGATGAAACCGAGAGCCGACGGCGCGGATACGCGTATGGCTCTGGACGAAAGAGGAGCTTTGGGGCTTGCCACGTCGCTTGTTTCTTACGATAAGTATTTCGACAGCGTCGTGAGATTCCTTCTTGGCAACACGCTCATCGTAGACACCATCGAAAACGCTACGAACATAGCTAAAAAATACCGTTTCGGATTTAAAATCGTCACGCTCGACGGCGACGTTTTGTCTTCCAACGGTTCTATGTCCGGCGGTTCGAGAAAACAGGGCGCGTCCGGAATACTTTCTATGGACAGAAAGGTTGACGACGCCGATAAAGCCATCGCCGAAAAGAAAGAGGAGATGGACAGGAGAAACCACAAGAAGGCACAGCTCGAATCGCAGGTTGCGGAGCAAAAAGCCGAACTTGAAAGAGTCAACGCGTTTTTGCAGGATTTAAGGCAGAAATCGGTTGCGCTCAAAGAACAGGTTGCGGCAACCGAAATCAAAATCGAGGACGTTAAAAAGGAAATCGAGGCTTGCAGAAACTCAATCGCTCTCATTTCTTCGAGAATCAGCGAAATCGACAGAGAATATTCGGATATAGAAAGCGGCAACCAAGCTCTCGAACAAAAGAAGCGCAGCGCGTCTTCCGACGCGGCTAAAAACCAGAACGTCTTCGACGAATACAAGAAGAGAAGGGACGAACTTGTAGAAGAGAATACCCGTATTCAGGCAAAACTCGGCTCGCTTGCCGCGGAAATCAAAGCCGGTCGCGACGATATAGCCCGTATGGAAGCGGAAAGAGAAACTCTCACGCAAAACAGGGAGAAGGACCAGCGCACGCTCGACAACGACGATTCAATCGTTTCGGGGCTTATGAGCGAGGTTGAAAAAGTCGCGCTCACGGGTTCGCAACAGGAATATTTGCAAACTCTTAAAGACAAGAGAGCTTCGTTTGAAAAGAGAAAAGCCGACCTTGCCGAAAGCGTTCGTCAGGACAACCTTCGCCGCGAAATGGTTCAGGCCGAAATTTCCAAACTCAGCGAAAAGAAGTATGCCGAAGAGGTTTCGCTTTCCAAAATCGACAGCGAACTCGAATATATGCAGCAAAGGGTTGCGGAAGAATATAACGTCACTTACGACGAAGCTCTTCCTTCTGCCGACCCGGATTACGATATAACCGTTTCCGCGCAGGAAATTTCTCGTCTTAAAAAGAAAATCACGTCGCTCGGCAATATCAACCTCGACGCAATCGACGATTTTGAAAAACTCGACGCGCGTTATCAGGATATGGCAACGCAAAGGGACGACCTTCTCAAAGCCGAGGAGGACCTTAAAAACGTAATTGCCGACCTTACCAACGAAATGAGCGAAAAGTTTTCGGAGGGCTTCGCGAAGATAAGAGCGAACTTTTCGAGAATATTCAAAGAGTTGTTCGGCGGCGGTTCGGCGGATTTGATTTTGGAGCAAGGCGAAACGGACGACCCGCTTGAACAGGGTGTGGAAATCGTCGCAGAGCCGCCGGGGAAGAAACTTCAAAAAATATCGCTTTTGTCAGGCGGCGAAATGTCGCTTACGGCAATCGCAATCCTTTTCGCGATTCTGAAACTCCGCCCGATGCCTTTCGTCGTTCTCGACGAAATAGAGGCCGCGCTCGACGACGCGAACGTGGAGAGATTTGCAAACTATCTCCGCAATTTCTCGGACGACACGCAGTTCATCGTTATAACCCACAAAAAGGTTACGATGGGGCTTGCGGACGCGCTTTTCGGCGTAACGATGCAGGAAAAAGGCGTTTCGAGAATCGTTTCGGTTAAGCTTGCGGAGGTTGTGGATACGCTCGGTACGTAAGTTTGCGGTCACGCTCGGCGCATTTAAGTTTGTCGATACGCTCGGCGCATAATAAAATCAACGGCGCAAACCGACGCGTTTAAACGCGTCGGTTTGCCCGATATTAAATATAAGGATTATTATATGGGATTTTTCGGAAAGCTCTTCGGAGCGCTCAAAAAAACCAAGGAAGGGCTGGGGAATAAACTCCGCCAGCTCTTTTCGAGAGATAAAATAGGCGACGATTTTTACGAGGATTTGGAGGACGTTTTGATTTCTTCCGACATTTCGGTTACGACGGCGGAGGAAATCGTAGAAAATCTTCACGACAGAATGATTGCGGAAAAGGAGTCCGATAAAGAAAAGGTTCAACAGGCCTTGAAGGACGAAATTACGGCTTGCCTCGATAACGCGGGGGATTTCGAGCTCGAATATCCTGCCGTTATAATGGTCATCGGCGTGAACGGAGTGGGGAAAACCACTTCGATAGGCAAAATGGCTCACCTTTTCACGTCGCAAAAAAAGACGGTTACTATTGCCGCCGCGGACACGTTCAGGGCGGCCGCGGCAGACCAGCTTGAAATCTGGGCGGAAAGAGCCAAGGTAAGAATCGTTAAAAGCAGCGAGGGGAGCGACCCTTCGGCCGTCGTTTTCGACGCGCTTTCTTCGGTTAAAGCCAAGAAAACCGACGTTCTTATCATCGACACCGCCGGCAGGCTTCACACCAAGTCCAACTTGATGGAAGAACTTAAAAAGATGTCGAGAGTGGTTGAAAGAGAATACCCCGAAGCTCATTTTTATAAGTTTATCGCGCTCGACGCCACAACCGGACAAAACGCATTGTCGCAAGTGGAGGTGTTTAACGACGCCGTCGGAATAGACGGAATCATTCTCACCAAGCTCGACGGCACTGCAAAGGGCGGTTTCGTCGTGTCGCTTTGCAACGAACTTTGCGTTCCCGTGGTTTTCGTCGGTACGGGCGAAAAAATCGAGGACGTGGATACTTTCGACAAGGAATCCTTCGTGGACGCAATTTTTGAGTAAAATTAAAAAATAAAATCGCGGTGTAAGGCAAAAATGCTTGACACCGCATTTTTTTAGTTGTATAATGGCAAAGTAGGGGGTAGGAATATGAATATCGGCGACGAGATTTATTATAACGAACTGTTTGCCGAATATTCCGAGCTTTTAAGCCCCGCGCAAAAAGAGA
>ERZ808278.744-NODE-744-length-17802-cov-7.417873_pt1 | contig 17802 bp, 22 predicted proteins | sample MGYA00521239_ERZ808278 | MGnify/ENA primary metagenome ERZ808278 (study PRJEB31516, sample SAMN03275600) | gut metagenome | biome: mammalia-associated habitat; material: feces | host: Papio cynocephalus | place: Kenya | collected 2012-07-17 ... | reverse complement strand
CTGTAATATGACTGTAGTTTTGCAATGAGTTAGCATAGGGTAACTGAGGTGCAAATTACAATTACAAATAGCGTGACCAGGCACGCATTATGCACCTGGTCACGCTATTGTAATTGTTATTGTGGGCTATAAGTGAGCTTGCCGTCACTGGGTGTACCATCAATTTTCAACCAACCTAACACATAAGTCACGTCGCCCCCACTGGTGTAATAACCGCCAACAGGCAAAAGTCTAGCGTATGTGATGGTATTCTCCGTAGTCGAGGATACTCTTAAATATGTGGGGTATGTGAGCAGATAATTTTTAGGCGGATAAGCTAAGTTATCATTCGTCGTTACACTGTCAAACGACGCACGCCCACAAATTACTTCGGCATGGTAAGGAACTAGAGTGTCCCAAGGGGTATAAGGAGAAATTTCCTCAGTCAACAGCTCTCCAACACCCGCCTCAGAATAAGCGAACGTGTAATATGCGACGGGTATTACAGCAAGCGAATCCTCGGGAAGCGCATTCAGGTTTGCGGTCATCTTGCTGAGGTTAACGCCTGTGACACTCTTCAACTGCCCATAATTAACAGCGTCGCTATCCTCCGTACCGTTAGCCACGTTCGTAATCTTAGCCGCCGAACCGTCACTCTTTCCAACCTCAACAACGTCGCCAGCCAACTTGACATAGCTACCGTCAACGTCAGCAATGCTCACACCGCTATCAGTAGCACTCAAGCTACCCTTAACCGTCCCATTTCCATCCGCCATATTCAGCGGCCCAGTCATGGTATCACCAGACTTCTTAACATACGGCAACTCAATCGTACCGTCGATAATCTGGTTGATAGTGGTGTTCATATTCGTAACCCGCACCTTGAGATTATTCATAGCGCTCTCGATATCGGCAATGGTGTTCATAATCTCAGTCACAGTTTTATCAAGTGCAGTCATCTGACCCTGTAATTTAGTAGTCAGTTCCTGCAAGTTGGTGATGTTGGCTTCAATGGTGACAATTCTAGTAACCAGCCCATCAATTCTCGCACCCAGAGCAGTGTCAGCGTCAGCTCTAGCGCTAGCCTCAGCGTCAATGTTCCCCTGCAACGTAGCATCAGCTTCGCTTCTAGCGCTAGCTTCGGCATCCAGCTTAGTCTGGAACTCACGGCTGATTCTATCATCCTCACTAGCTCTAGTCTCAGCTTCACTGTTGATATTCCCCTGGAGCACTTTATCAGCGGCGATACGCTCACCCTGTTCAGTCAGAATCTCCTGGTGCAGTCTAGCGTCCTCATTGATGCGGTCATGAATCTCCTGGTCGATTTTATCATCCAGTCGCTTGTCCTCGGTAGTAGACCTCTCAATCTCGCTATCCAGCTTGGTTTCGATTCTACTCTCCTCGGACTTAGCCCTGGTAATCTCCTCATCCAGTTTACCCTCGATACGCTGTTCCTCGGATTTAGCTCTAGCAATCTCCTCGTCCAGCTTACCTTCAATCCGCTGTTCCTCACCGGTAGCTCTCTCAATTTCATCGTTAAGTCGGCCTTCGATTCTAGCTTCCTCGCCCTTAGCTCTCTCAGTCTCCTTATCGATGTTTTCCTGGAGAATGCGGTCCGCTTCCTTGCGGGCCGCTTCCTCCTTATCAATATTTTCCTGGAGCTTCTCATCCCCGGCAATTCTATCAAGAATTTCCTGGTCAAGCTCAGCCTTTACCTTCTCGATGTTTTTCTTATTCAGGTATCCCTCCCAGATGCACCGGCCATAGTTCTGAATCAGCTCGGCCAGCTCACGTTCATAGTCAGTACGATAGAAGCACTTTCTGGAGATAACCCAGTAGCAATATGCAGTGGGAACCTTGTTCTCCTCAGGGACAAACATCAGACTGCCCTTGTCAGCCGCACCAGCAGAAGCCCCCTCGCACAGCTCAACGGCAACGTCCACGCCATAGGACAGCAGAATCTTAGCCGCCGCCTTAGAGGTGATACCCTTTCTGTGCACATTATCTTCGTTGCCGCACACCAGGAAGATAACTTCCTTAGTATCCAGATTCTGGCCCATGATAACACGCTCAGTCTGCTGGTCATACTGAGGGATTTTCTCAATCCAGCTATCATCACACAGCTGACCATTTTGAATCAGAACACCGGAACACCCCATAGCGTTCTCAATCGTATCCCGCAACATCTGGTCAACAGACACAGAATTCTGATAAACCCGCATATGACCGCTCTTAGTAAAACCAACGGTATACAGTTCCTCACTGTTAGAGCTAGCAATCGGGCACCCTTTCCAGATAGCTCGCCCATACCAGCCATTTTCACCCTTAGGCTGGGCAACCACAATCTTATCAGCGAACGTAACCTTACTAGCAGAGAACAAGTCCTGTTCAATCTGACTGTTGGTGGTATTCCCATAAGCCAGATGAAGCTCCATGCGAATAGGCTCACCACGTCTATCCACAACAGCTTTGTGAATCAAGTGGTACGTAGCACTCTCATCGGGATAATATCCCTCTTCAACCCACACCTCGCACGGCCCATAATAAGCGCCATTCTCCTCAGCCGCCCTCTGCAAGTTATGCAGGGTCTTGTAGTTCTCAGCCATGACGTTGTTGTAAGTGTGGATACAGGTGTTCACCCTATCCGTCAGGACGTTCATAGCTTCATACAAGCTAGCACCCTCGCACACACTAGGCACAGGTGGCATAGCGGGCTTAGGCGGGAACACAGGCGGGGGACAGAAACCCGGCTTATCACAGGGATTAAAGGGGTCAGGCTTATTGCACTCGCAACAATGGTCAGGCCCGGGCTTTCTGTCAGGCACACAAGGGTCGTGATAGTCGTGATTATAACACTTATCCATAAATCAATATACCCCCATAAATAAAATTTCCAGTTCGTCAATCACCATCATATCGACGTTGATTAAACTCTCTCGGTATTTTCTAATCAGGTCAGCAGGGCTAATACCACGTCGCCCTTTACCAGTCACCACGTTAGTTTCATTTTCCTTTGTGTCGCTTCCTTCCTTGTGCCCGTTATCATATTTCTTATTGTTTGCGACATTTCTTTCAGCGTCGAATTTGACATTTTGAGTTGTATCAGCACCTTCTGTGTCCTTAGCACCAGTAGTCTGAGAAGAAGTACCACTTTCGTGCCACTCCTTACTGGTGTCTTCCGTCCAGTGCTCGGTTGTGTCTTCCGTCCAGTTGTCGGTTTCATCTTCCTTTGTGTTGATTGTGTTGTCGTTAGTAACGTTACCTGTTTTCTCTGTTTTAACAGTTCCAGTGTTGGCTTTATCAAGACTGCGCTCACCAGTTGCGTTCACATTGACAGTCCCTGTGTCCGTCTGGGTGGTTTCGTCGTGCGAAGTCCCGTTGTTACTGGTGTTTTCAGCGTAATCCACATTTGTGGTGGTAGTAGCATACCCCTTGGTTGTTCTGGTAACAGTTCCATCTGGGGATGTTACAACCGTTGTTTCAACACCAGCTTGTGGGATATCAGAGAAAACCGTGTCATTATTCCCGGTTTTCTTTCCAGTGTCAGTAGTTCGGCCATCACTGACTGTGTTTCTAGTAAGGTCGTTAGTTGTGGTGGAGTCGCTTTTTGTGGTTTCTTTTTGAACTTCTTTCAGGTCGTTTGTCAGCGTCTCGTTGTCGGTGGAATCCTGTGCAAGGTCTTCGGTTCTAACACCAGTTTTAGCGATTGTTTTACTACCAACAACGCCGATTGTCTTATCACCAACCACGCCAATGGTTTCATCGCCCTGCTTCTTGTATTCAGCATCTATCTGCTCATCATGCGTAGCACTCATATCATAGCGCTGTTTGCTATCTTGATTAGTCGTTTGAACTTCGCCAACGGTTTCAGCAGATTTACCATGGTTTTTAGCCCATTGCTCATATGCCCTAGCTCTATCCTTCTTTGTTCCCTCGGTGAAGAAGTCGCTTGCAAGGGGGTCAAATTCAAGGAGTGTGCTCTTGTAAAGCTCGTTATAAAACGGCATAATTTCATTCATCTTCCTACGTAGCATGAAGTTGAATCTATCAGCCGTTTCTTGCCCTATCTCACGGAAATAGAAGTGTTCAATAATCTTTTGGTTAAGACCACCTCTGTACTCTTCCATGAATATCGGGTAGCGGTCAAGGGCTAAAGGGTATCCACTCTCTACTAAACGCCTAAGCTCAATAGTATACTGTGCCATATCAACACCCCTTAGTTATTCAATTCAGTGGGTCTAGTAACGCTGAAATCTTCGATATCGGAGCTTGTGGTTGTGGTAGTTGTGGTAGGCATATCAATATTCAAAGCGCTATAATCCTGACGGAAATTGACTTCAATGTCGGTGCCGAACATCTTGTTAATCTTTTTTGCCGCCTGTCTACGGCTATTGAGCATTACATACCTTTGTGCTTGAACTCCACCCAGGTTGCTTAAAACCTCATCACTAACAAGTCGTTCCTTCTTTTCACTGTTAGCGTTCTCTACACCGAAAATTGTCATAGCTTCGTTCCAAATTTGACGCTTTAGAATGTTAAGTTTATCGCTAACAAACGGGGCTTGCGTGTTGATACTTTGGATACTCTTTAAGTCAAGGTTCTTAGCGCCGATGATAACAGGTTCGTTCCCAGCGTATTTCTCATAAATGTTTTTCATGGTAAGCACCTGCGCTTCATCTGCAAGAATAGCGACGGGTGTTTTCTGTGCCTTAACATTTACTTCGATTGTACGTTCAATTTCAGCCAACCTTCTAGCGTACAAAAGTATGGTCATCATGCTTGGGGTGTGAAGATAGTTGTTGAAAATAAGAACACTGTTGTTGTTCGTCAGTTCCTTGTTGTACCCATTGTTTGCATAGGCCCTGCGTTCAATAGGGATTCTATAAACATCAAGTTGCCCACCAATCATGCATGTAAGAGCTAGGTCGCCAATATTTTCATCATTGAAATAAACGGCATACCCGTTTTCACACAGCGTTAATTCCAGGAATCTTTCATCGACGGTATCAGGTAGATTACACCACTCAAACATATTGATTGCAATTTCTTGTAGTCTATAGAAATAATCAAGAAACGTATCGTCGTTCAGTTTCTTTGCTTCCCATCCTCTATTAGGCTTCTGCATAAGAGGGTTGCGTGGTCTGCCCTTCATTTTTACACCTCCTTAACCAACGGCCGCTGGGTTCTGCATATTGTAGTCACCAACTTCATCAACATGCCACAAACGGATACCTTTTGAAAAAGCTTCTTTGATTCTGTCCATACCCTGAACAGGGACACTGCCAACAATGCAGGGAGTATCAAGTTGGACAAAATTCCAACTGGCCCTGGTGTTAAGGTTTGGCTGTTTGACTTTACCAACAGCGTACCCGAACATGTCGAAGAATGTGTCAATTTTTTCTAGGTTGTCAAGGTCAGGACATTGCCGCCGAAAATCGAACCCGTGCATACCCATTGCAAAAGTTGCCGTGCTAGACGGGGCCGAATAGCTTTGGTTTCTTTCCGAACCTATCAATCTACTAGCAATTCTTGTGACTTGGCTTGCCACGGCTGGAACGCCGCCACTACCTACAATGTTAGCTCCAGCCGATAGAGCACCACCAGCGGCGGCTCCACCAGCGGCTAACACGCCTAGACCAGCGGTAATAGCGGCGGCTCCAATAACACAATTACGGATAGTTTTTCCTAGAACACCGTTTCCGTTCCATGTGCATTGGACATTCTGTGTGAAACCTAGGCCATAACTAGCGCTTTGGAAACTGGTAGACGGGTCTTGATAGTCAGGCCTAAAGAACATTTCAAACTCTGGCCCGTAGACTATAGCTACTCTACCAGTTAACGTGTCACTACCATACAGATTTTCGGGGTAGTAAACCTGTTGTTCTCCGCTATCTGAGCTAGCAAGGATTCTAGTAAACTGCCCGTTCAACAGCTTTTTGTTTCTAATTTTATAAGTCTTTCCCTTAGCGTTAGTAAAAACTTCATTGGTGGTATCAATACCTGTAGAAATATTCACGTATGTTGGGCTGTTTCCCTCCTGGGGGGAGCCCGGCGACATAAACACGGAAACGATGGCGTCAGCGGCATTTAAGGCGGCTAGCTGGTTAATGAAGCTATCAACTTCGCTAGGGTCAGTGAACACCTTATATTGAGCGCCTGAAAAAATTCCGCTATAGTTGGCTGACTTAAAACCTGCAATAAGACCACTAATAATGTCATTGGGAATTAAAGCCACGATTATTTTATCCCCAACATCACCAGTCATGGATAAGTCCCAGCGATATGCGCTAGCCCCTCCCTTATCATCAATCCAGTTGGAGATAGACACAGGCTCAGGGGTTAAGTTAGCAAAAGCTTTGTCTTCATCAGCGCTAGCGTGTTCACGAACCACATAGGACGGCTTAATAGTGATATCCATCATGAACGTTTGCAGGTAATCAATCTCGTAAATAATTTCGGTGTTGTTTGGGTTGATATAGTTTACCTGCTTAATAAAAGCGTAGAACCATTTAGAACCGTAGAAGCTGTTTTGGAACATGATATAATTGCAGTCGTATAAGTTATCTGCAATGTCAGGCACTCGAACAGACAGCGGCCCCCTTGGCTGTGCTACGCTATTATTAACACGCTGGTATGTCATGGCGGTATAAGTTTTCTTAGCTTTCCCAGTGAAGAAAGCTGTTTGTGCTCCGACGCTAGTGAACCACCTTGTATCGGTGTAAGTGCTATCCAACGGCACATTTTTCAGTACCTTAACAACCGTATCTGGAACATATTCAGGCATTTTATCAACTCCCCTCTTGGGGCGGGTGGCATGTTGTAACCACCCGCCCCGACAAACTTAGGAAATGGTAACTTCCAGCTCTCCAGACACAGTCGGGTCATAAACGCTAGTTGCAACAACCTTAATCTTTCCAGCACCGGCATCAGGCGGAACCATCATTTTACCGGTCCAGTCGATAACAACCTTGTCGTTCCCCGTAACTTTCCAGGTCACACCCTGAGGGGCGAACGATGTTCCAACAACAGCGGCACTATACTGGGCAACCTGTCCCTCAACAACAGCCGCAGGGCCAGAGACGGTAACGCTAGTGATAGACTGCTCAGTGGTGGTGAACAGGACTGCGTTATTGAATGGACTGGTAGAGAACGTCTTCCACACGTGGTAGAAGTAGTTCCAATACAGGCCCTCTCCGTTGTAGTTCTCGGTAAAGGACAACAGGTTGTCAAACACCATGAACCACTCACGGTCAACCAGGGCAGCAACAGCACCAGTCAGGGAACCGAAGTTGTCAATCAGCACACGCTGGCCCATGAACTCAGCTTTGGACATATTGAACGCAGACGCAAGCACGTCAACGTCTACAACAGCGTCTACAGAAGCGTCCAGAATAAGAATCTGGTTAGGCTTCTTAGTGAAGTTCATAACACCCATAGCGTTGTACTTATTGCTCAGGAACTCAAGCTGATTACTGACGGCCTTAACCTGAGTGACAAAAGCCTTGGGGTTAGTGGTCACAGACTGGGCCAGCACAATGGGGTACATCTTACCACTGGTGGCGGCGTCCTCAATCAGGTGCTTCATGCAGAGGAACTCGTCAAACTCACTGGACGTGTAGAGACTGTCAACAATCCGGGCAATCAGGTCAGTTACACCGTTCGCAGACAGGAACGCCTGGCGCAACTGCTCCTGAGAAATGGTAGTCTTGTAGAAGTTCTGCAAGTTCATTTTATGGAAGACGGAAGCTACGTCGGGAATCTCACGCTTGAACACGGTCTTCTCAGCCACAATGGGGTCGAATTCGTGCGCCTTGGCAATGTTGACAAACAGCTCCTCGACGGTCTCGCCATACTCCAGCATACCCTTTTTGAACATACGCAGAGGGTTCTCATAGGATTTACTGGTGATGATGACTCTTGCAATGCGATTCACCAGGGCATTAAGGAACTCGTTCTGAGTGACCTGGTACTGCATCATGGCGTTACCAATCTCCCGGATGTTGTCCTGGGTTGCCACGGGAATTCTCTGCTGATAGGTAGCACTTGCGTTGTTGCGGATAGCGTTCAGAATGTCAACCCCGTTATGAGTAAGATTGACGGAATTAGGCTTAACAGGCATATATTACACTCCTTCTTTAAATAAATCGTCAAAGTTGATACTTTCACTATCACGACGCTTTTCCTCTTCATCCGTGATATCTGGTTCTTCATCCTTAGTTGACCCAGAGAAGAATCGTTCCCGATACTGGCGTTTGCTTTCGGCGTATTTATCAGACCATCGTACGCCGTCCTTGTCCATAACGTCAGCATCGGTGTAACCGTTATCTACAGGGGAATCGTCCTGAATCTCTTTAAGTAAATTCATGGCTTCTTCATTGTCGTTACAAATTTCCGCAATTCTGGTTAGTTTTTGGATTCTTTCCTCGTTAGTCATTTCTTTACCCCTTTTCCATTTTATTCAGAAGCTCACGCATGACATTGGTGTTGTTGTCAATAGCTTCTGACAGTTTGGCTGTCTCTTCCTTGTGTCGCTCTTCCTGTTTGTTAATGTACCAGAAACAAATTAAACAAACAGCAATCGGGAAACCTACTGAACTAATTAACTGCGTAACCACCTGCATATCCATGGTGCACCCTCCCTTCGTCCGTATTAGTGTTAAAGTCTCTGGGCGTAGTCGAGACTAATCCACCCAACCCCGGGCACTTTCCCCCAAACGGAAGCGCCTGCACCATAGCCGTGCGCTGTAATGGTGTGCTTACCTGGTTTAATGTAACCAATAGACTTATAGGACGTTCCAGGGCCAGTTCTAATTCTAAGCTGGGTTGCTGTAACTAGCACTCTATAAGGGTTAACAGCATCACCATAGGGATAGTCACCTATTAACTTGTTAGCTTGCTCTGCAATATCCGCCATATGGCTCATGAGGTATTCACCAGGGCATGCTTTCTTAGCATAATCCCTATGAACGGTCATATTACAACCGTTAAGGTGATTAACCCTGTCTTTTCTAGCATCACTCCACACTAGCTTGATGATGTTGTTACGCTTACAGATATCAGCAACCAGGTTAATAAGTGCTTTGTATGCTTTATCTGTTACTGCATAGGGCGGTGTAGAATCGGAAGCCACTTCAATGGTAACGGCTCTATGGTCATTGGCTCTATTGGACGAACACCAACTTCTGTTGGATTCATCGACACATAGGCCTATTTTGCCATCTTTACCCACAACGTAGTTACAAGACGTGCCCTTTACCCTGTCATACTTCGTAAATCCCGCACCACGCAATCCCTGATATGCTGTTACTTGGGCGGCGTAGCAATGAATTGTGATTGTGTCAATCCTGCTCTGTCTGGGGGCTGTGCAGTTTGGCGATAACTTGGTGTAGTTCACCAATGTACTGTTGCTCAAGACATCACCTCCTATTTACTATAAAAATTATATCACAGGGTATTGACTTTGTCAAGGGGGTATGGTATAATATTTATGGAAAGGAGTGCACTTTAGTATGTTAAAGTATTATGACGGCACTAAATTGTTGTCCACATTAGACCTAGACGGAAAGAAGCCTGAAATATACATGTGTACGTCGAACCGTAACGCCGGAAAAACTACGTATTTTGCACGCCTTTGTGTTAACAAATGGCGAAAGGGCGAAGGTAAGTTCTGCGTCATTAACCGCTTCAATTATGAGTTAGACGACATCGCAGATAAGTTCTTTAAAGACATCGGCAAATTGTTCTTCCCTGGTTTTGAAATGGCCAGCAAGAGAAGAGCTTCTGGTTGCTTTCACGAGCTGTTCCTTAACGGTGAAAGTTGCGGATACGCTATCGCTTTGAACCAGGCTGACCAGTTGAAGAAATATAGCCATTTGCTTTCTGACACCACACGAATGTTTTTTGATGAATTTCAGTCTGAGACTAATCACTATTGTGCGGATGAAATAAAAAAGTTCCTTTCGGTGCACACCTCTATTGCACGTGGTGGCAATCAACAAGTTAAGTATTTACCTGTGTATATGTGTTCTAACCCAGTAAGTATTATCAACCCCTATTACGTTGAAATGGGTATAAGTGAAAGGCTAAGAGATGATACCAAAATCCTACGTGGAAATGGATACGTTCTTGAACAGGGCTTTAACGAAAGTGCCAGTAACGCACAGAAAGAAAGTGGTTTCAATCGTGCGTTTGCTGGGAATAGCTACGTGGATTATTCTGCTGAGTCTGTGTATTTGAACGATAATAAAGCGTTCGTTGAAAAGCCAGAGGGTGAAGGCCGTTACCTTGCTACGCTTAGATATAACGGCGTGGATTATGCTCTTAGGGAGTACGCACAAGCTGGGTGCATCTATTGTGATGACCGCCCGGACAGCACCTTTAAATGGAAGCTGAGCGTTACCACGGATGACCACACAATTAACTATGTAATGCTTCGTCGTTGCAATCTGTTTCTTGAAAACATGCGGTTCTATTTCGAGCGTGGGTGCTTTAGATTTAAGAACCTTAGGTGCAAGGAAGCTGTTCTTAAAGCATTGTGTTATTAAGCTATCACCGGGGCATGAATCAACTGCGCACACTGGGAAAGCAACGGTGAAAAATCCGGCCAGTCGTGCGGTTCGGTTATGCTACCCGCCTTTGGTTCTGTTCCGAAAATGATAGAAGCCCAGGGTTTCGGCCCTGGGCTTAATTTTATAGTTAATACAATTCGGGGTTCGGGTTGCACTCTTCTTCTGCAAGGTTGAATATGTGAATTTCAATAGCGTCGTTGTATGCGTCATATTCAGCTACAAACTTAAAGTTTGTTGTTTCAGTGATGGAGATATCAACGTCAGGCCTTGAAGCAAGGTTAATTGTTTTCAATAAAATAGACAGGTCACTCGGCTTTAGAGCTGGAAACATTTTTAACACCTCTTTCGTGAAAACTAGTTGTTACCATATTGCTGCCTTCTGGGGAAATGGAAACAATGATTGTGCACATGCGTAATCTAGCTGTAACTACAGGATGTTCGTAGTCAAGCTTATTTAATGCGGATAGGATAGCGGCGGCTTCAACGGTGTTGTAGTACATCTAGTTTCAACCTCTTTCTCGATTGTTATTGTGATGGTGTCCTTACCGCTAGGGTTAGGTTTATAAGCTCCTCTAATGCTAGTTGATGTGTCGTTGTTTACAAATTGAATGGTTCCTTTGTATGTCCTCAGTATGTCGTTGAAGAGATTCACAATCTTTTGCACTTCATCTGTTGTCATAGGGCTTAAATCTCCCATACTGTACCGCCCTTTTGTTTACCACTAGACCCGTACCCATTTTTACCACGTGGGCCGCCCTCGATATCGTCTGCGAGTTCAATGGTTGGGTACAGAACAGGTAACACTAGCAACTGTGAAACCTTGTCACCAGCCTTGAAGGTGTAAGCTTCATAACCGTGGTTGTACACCTTAACAAGAATTTCGCCAGTAAACCCTTCATCGATTAGACCCGTGGAAGTCATGTCACGCTTAACGTTTAAGCCACTCTTGGACACCAGCAGGCCGCAAGTGTTGTGAGGTAACTCAACAGCAACCCCGGTGTTAATAACACGCGAACCCTTGGGCGGAATTGTTACGTCACAGTAAGTGTAAAGGTCTAACCCACCGTCTGTTGGGTGGCTTCTGGTTGGTGTGATTGCATACGGTGCAACTTTGATTCTCATAAAATCACCTCATAGTGTATATTGTGTCGGTTAAGAGCGCTCCACCCTTAATCGTCACTGGCCTAAGTTTGCCTGGAACGGTTAGACCGACGTTGAAGTCTTCAAGTGTTCTCTTCGACTTTAAAAACTCCTGTTCTTCTGGTGGTAGTGTGCTGTCAGTTCTACCCTCCATAGACATGATGAATAGCTGTTTGCAGTGCTCAGGCATTCCAGCACAGCGGACACTGTAGAATGGGCTATCAACTGGGAGAAGGTCTTCGTGCGTAACATGTTCAATGTAAGTCTTCTGACGCACGAAGTAACCGATATCCCAACAGCTTTCTAGTTTCCAGCAACAGAAATTAGTGGGGTGTACTTCAATACCTTGAACCTGTTCGGGTGGTAAATCGCAGTGAATGGAGTCAGTATCAGCATATATAAAGCCTGGCTTATCTGGCCCGTAGTAGTTCTTCTGCGCCGCCCTGATTGTGAAGTTTCTTGCATAGCTTGTAATTGCTGAACCTACTGGAATATAGCCTGGTTTTTTGTCGTTTGCTATAATTGTGTAGAAACCTATGGCACCGTTTTCTTTAACATAAGCAACTTTGTAATTGCTGTTTGTGGATGAAGCCATTTTTCCGTACAAGTTGTTTAGAAATAGTTTTGCTAGCTCTCGTTTTGCGCCCTTTGACTCAATTTTAATCTTCTTGTACTTTTCAATGTATTTATCAAATATCCCAACCTTTGATTCAAAATAACAACCGTCGTGTATTGTAAAATCTTCGACGTTGTAATGTTCTCTGAATAACTGGTAGTCTGTTTTAGTCATAGTCAGCGTAACAGTTGCGTTCTTTAAAGCACCGTCTGTGTCATAATACTCTTTGTAATATTTTCCGTCGGCTGGATTTAGGACATCGCTTGTTTCCAGCATTTCGTTCAGTTGATACCTAAGTGTGTTTTTAATTTGAATGAATGGTAGTTGGCCCGGTTTGATGTAGAATCTACACGTGAACCTAACGAAAAAATATTTCGTTTTAGCTTCCTCTGGAATCGGGCCAGTCCAAAAAGTTGGGGAACCTATTGGGTATTCGTTTCCACTTTCACTACTCATCATGCTAGGGTACAAGGAATTAACGTCAGCAGTTGTACCGTTATGCTTTATCTTTGATTCTTTCCCCCTCACCAGATAACACCACCCGCCGTGATAGCTACGCCTGATGTACTCACCTGCGTTAGGCGCACCAAACTGATTTTCATCGAGAGGAATGTCGTACATGTTTGGGAAGTAACTGTCATAACGCTTGCCTGTTATAGATTTTCTATACTCAGCCAAACAGCAACTACCAATCGTTAATTTCTTGTGCCCCTCAGTAAACATAATTTCAAGCGCTTCTTTTACAACTAACACGTCGTTAGCAATGTACTTACGTTCTTCGTCTGTGATGATACAACCAGGGTATCTAACCCCCTTATATTCCATTTCCAGCTTTTTGTGCTTAGTACCAAAGCTCTTCCCGATTTTCTTAACAGAAAAGGGCAGTAACTTCAAGCTATCCCTTATTTCAATAATGTGGTTGTTCGCCTTTATTGAAATTCTATACCACTGCCCCATAGCAGAAATTGAATACGTGAATTCGTTGTTTCTAAGTTCGTCATTAGCTTTGAATGTTGGACGGTTAGGGTCTGTTTCGTCCAGGCCCTGCGACATGTTTAATTTTGTCAATAGGTATGACAGCCAGAAAGCCCCGTCAAATTTCAAGTTGTGATAATATATGACAACATTATCGTTTAACGACAAAAGATAATCGAACGTCTCATCTATGGAATGGAGAATCTTAACTTCATCAGTGAATAATTCTACACAAGCAGAAGCCCATACTTCTGTAGTAGTTTGACCCTTATAAACTGTTGTTTCAAAGTCACCTACTAAATATCGAGCTTTCTTGAAGTAGTTCATGCTATAAAGTCAAAATCCCTTCCGAACTCGTCCAGTACCATAGATTCGTAGATAGTTAGGGCGTTGCCTTTAAGAATGCTGGCAAGTTCTTGTATGTCAGCTTGAAAAGCGTCTTCTTTTGAGTTGCCGTAAATAAGTGAGAAAACCAGGTCGTGAATTCGGTCTGCGTTCTGGTTGACAACAGCGGCAAAGCGTTCTTTTCCCTGCATAAGTTTCTGACCGTTGAAGACATTTCGTAAAATACGAATGTGGTCTTGCTTAATGTCGTTAAGCCAGGTAGGCATATCTGGGTTAGTGCCGGATTCGGAATCAATCAAAGCTGACAGTTCGTTTACAAGCCCCATATCAGTTTTTGTTAGAATGCTTTCTACAGCTTCAACTATGTCGTCAGCAATATGCGGCGGCTCCCCTGGCTTTGATAGCAAGTCGTTTTTGTGGGGTGGTTTTCGGTGCGTTCCCTTGCGCTTTTCACCAGCTTTTTCACCCGCTCGTTTTTGTTCGTATTTCCTACCTTGGACACCTGACATTGTTTCACCAGTAGGTGTGGTAAACTTAGCTTTTTTGTACAGGTACTCGGGGGTGATTTTCTTTAGACGGTTTACGCTTGCAGTTGTGATTTTAGAGGGTGTGTTGTAGAGTATGCGATACGCAGAGGATGAAAAGGAATAACCACGGCTAGACGCTGAGCTCATGAACTCACGGATTCGTTTTAGTTGCTTCGTATATTCCTTTTCTGCTGGGGTTTTCTTTTTTGCCATTTTTCACACACTCCTTTTTTGTAAAAGAGAGGGGCCAGAATTAGATGCCGGCCCCTCTCTGATTAACGGCTATGCTTTCTGTTACGGTGACATAGCCGTTTGAACACTAACTTCAATGGTATGATTTTCAGGTGTGCTCAAACAATGGTGCAAGTCAGGAAATGCTTGCCGTTGAAGTTCTTGGACGGAACCTTGTAGCACTCCAAGGAGAACTCTTCGTCGGAGCCAGCGGACTTCATTTCGGTAAGGACGCTCTCCATGGCAGTGATAAAGCTCTCGGAACCGGTCACGTACATGTTCCCCGCCCGGTCAACGATAACGCACTTCTCATAATCGGTCTGCCCGGACTTAGTGTGCTCATTGTGAACACTGATGAAAGCGTGGTAGTCATAATCGAGAATGAAACTCTGGTCAGGCGTAACCACGTCGTCAAGCTGGGTAGCGTTGGAAAAATCCTTGATGCGGATACGCTCTTTGGCGGTCAGCTCTCTGCTGGAAGAAACAACTTTGGCTTCGTAACCTTTCATGCTTACACCTCCTCGCCCTTGGCAGGCTTAGTAATTTCACAGGCGTGCTCAAGGAATACGCTCTCAGGAATCCCCAGCAGCTTTTCGTCAATAGCCTGGTCAACCACGGCAACAGCTCTGATGCCCTCGGGGAGCAGAGGTGCAACAGCGTCAAGCATATCTTTTTCAGTCTTGTAAAGACCGGGGAGCTTGAAAACCACATTGGACGGTTCAGCAGTGTTAATGTCCAGCGTCATAAAGGTGGCAACGGTGTATTTTACGGTTCTGGTAATCATCTTGGGTCTAGCCATAATAAGTTCTCCTTTAATGTTTTTTAAGTACGCACAAACCACGCTCCGTCTTCGGACTATATTATTTTCATGGAGAAAAGCTCCGGCTTTTTCCGAACTGTAGAACATTGTGGCTAGTGCGTGCAGTTGTGGAGTTATACCGATATTCTTCCCAGTGAGATATTCCAGGTTCCATGTACAGGAGAGATTGTTAGATTGTTGAAAAATACGGACTAACTCACACACTGTGAACAACTTTTGAGCTGTGTTTTGGTTCAATCATTCACCCGTTGGTATTCGGTGCAGTTGGAGTTTCTTCCCTGTGCCCGCACCATGCACAGCATGAACGGTGTTGTTAATCAATACTAGGGCCAGTTCATAGTTTAACCTCCTGCCGTGATACGGCACTCTGTTTTTGCCATAATTATGCGCGGGACGTTTCCGAATCCCTAGGGCTTTCCGGTACTAGCGGTGCGCCCCATATATCAGGCGGTTTTAGGTGTCGCCTGAGCACCCCCCTTGTGTACAATATAATTGTATCAAAGATATCGGTTCTTGTCAAGTGTTTCACAATAAATAAGTTCGTTAATTTTTTAACGAGGTTCGTTTTGACGGCGAAGAAGCTCGTTCTGTTCGGCTAGCAATCGGTTCTGCTCTTGCATTTCACGACGAAGATATTCTTCGGGCGGGGGCGGGAACAGTAGGTCAATTATCGTCTGGTAAATGTTCCCCCTGTTCGGCTGATTCGGTTGTAGATATAGCATTAAAACCACCCCTTTCTTCTGTGTCAGCCATTATGGATAATTTTGCAAAATAGAGCGGGTCTATGTCTAGGGCGCTCTTGCCCAGGTCGAATATATGTTCGATTTTACCACAACCTTTCATTTTGCAGGATTTCTTGCATGGATTGCAAGTTTGCAAGTTTTCTTGCATGATAGGTGCGCCCGGTTTTGGGCTGGACAAGGGCTTTTATACGGGTGAACCCTTGAGAACCGGCCTGGTTCGGTTAGATACCTACGCAGGACTTTACGAGGTTGAATGTTGCCCCAGGGGTGTGTTTCATGTGATAGCGAATGCGGAGAAAACAACCGTGCAGGTTGGTGCAGAAGATGATGTTGGCAGGCTGTCCGGGGGCCATGATTTTTACGGCGTAGTGGTGAAGTTTCATAACGCATTTACCTCCCTAGTACGGTCAGGGTCAACGGTGGCAAGTTCCATAAACAACTCAACAGGCATGGTGTAAAATCTATCTACGTAGGTAATCGAAACCACCGAAACAGCGACCTGGTCAAGGGTCAAGTTATTCTGCTGAACCGTTTTCAGGATTTTCGCCGTGTTGGGACACTCGAACGGGAGTTCGTAGGTAAAGTTTTGCGTCCCGCCGTTGCGAGCGTCAGCTACCATAACAGTGGCAATGGTAACACGAATGGTTCTACTGATGTTTTTAGTCATGTTAGTTCCCCTTTTCAATGTTTTTTGTTGGCCCGGTTGGGCTGGACAAGGGCTTTATGGATAAACCCTTGAGAACCGTGTTGGGACTACTTGACGGGATAATAACGGTATTCGGTATCAAACATGTTACAATACATGTTTTTGAATTTGGCGATATGCTGAGCGCTAGTGGAGGTATAACCGTAGGTGTACCGCAAAATGTCGTAGAAAGTGCGAGTGTTGCTATCGATGATTGCAACGAGAGTGTTGTACGAGACAAGACCGACCAGGCTGTTGTCGGTTGTCAGCACTTGGGCTTTGCAGGTTAGCAACTGCTCACGGGTTTCGATACAAACAGCGTCTTCCCACAATTTCAGGGACTTCTTGCATTCGGTGTTGATAGCTTTCTGAATGTCTTTTTTCATGGTTGTTTCTCCTTTATTATTGTTGGCCCGGTTGGGCTGGACAAGGGCTTTATGGATAAACCCTTGAGAACCGTATCGGGTTAGAATCCAGGTACGTACACAATCATGGGCGGGTGGCCGTCTATGGTCAGTTCGTTGAAAAAATTGCAAGCCTGGTAGTGCCCAATGAATCGGTCTTCAGGACCGAAAAAGATTTCGGAAACGTCGTAGATGTCAGCGGTGTCCATATCAAGGATAGCGACTAACAAGTGGTTGTAGTAGTAAGTCTTAAAGCGACTGTTGGAAAAAATCCAACCGCTCAAAAACTCGTACCCTTCGGCCATAGCCGTTTTGCACATCTCGTTGTGGATAATCAGGCACTTAGCGTTGTTGATGATAGCGTTCATGTTAACACTCCTTTTTCCTTTTCTATGTCTTATTGTACCATAGATTTTTTGTTTTGTCAACACCTTTTTGAATTTTCTTTGAGTTCTTTTTGGTTTTAAGTTTTTCCTTTTCTATGGTCTTATTGTACCATAGATTTTTTGTTTTGTCAACACCTTTTTTGAATTTTCTTTGAGTTCTTTTTTGGTTTTAAGTTTTTTCCTTTTCTATGGTCTTATTGTACCATAATTTTTGTTTTTTGTCAATACCTTTTTTGAATTTCTTTTCATGAAAGTTAGCCTATGCTAACTCAACGCAAAACGCAAGGGGTTAACAGGGTAGTTACCCTATGCTAACTCAGTGCTTTAGTTTGCACCTCAGTTACCCTATGCTAACTCATTGCAAAACTACAGTCATATTACAG
>ERZ808278.743-NODE-743-length-17808-cov-3.825607_pt1 | contig 17808 bp, 13 predicted proteins | sample MGYA00521239_ERZ808278 | MGnify/ENA primary metagenome ERZ808278 (study PRJEB31516, sample SAMN03275600) | gut metagenome | biome: mammalia-associated habitat; material: feces | host: Papio cynocephalus | place: Kenya | collected 2012-07-17 ... | reverse complement strand
TCAAATCGTTAAAAAAGTGATTGCTCCAATCTTTTCCCGTTTCGGGATTGTAAAGGGTGAATATTCCCCGTTTTTCGTCGAATTTATAATTCATTGCGGCAGTTCTCCTTTTGTCAGTCTAATATTTCCGCAAGTTTTTTTGCGAGAAATCGTCCGAGCAGGACGTTCCCTTGGTCGTTAAGATGCAAGCCGTCAAGCTCGTAATCGTCGCAGGTTTCCGCGTTGATTTCGGTGAGTTCGCTGAAAGCGTCGATACAGCTCACTCCCCTTTTTTCGCAGGTTTCCTTTATCGCCGACGCGTAATCGCCTAACGTAAAGCCGTATATATTTTCGTTCGGAACTCCGCCTAACTCCTGCTCTCTTCTATATATCGGCGTGACGAAAACGAGTTTCGCCGCGGAATAATCCCGTTCTATGCCGTCGATAAGCGTTTTCAACCCGCCGTAAAACGTTTCGGGGCTTTCGTCGCCGAATTTTCCCAAAGGATTGGGAAGCGTTGACGAGCCTATGCCGTAATCGTTCGTTCCGCCGAAAACTATTATGAGATTTACGTTGCTTTTTATCTGGCGAAATCTCTCTATAAACGTCGGCGACATTTTTTCGGGCTTATCGCTTAAACCCGCAATACACGAGCCGCCGTAACCGACGTTCTGAATATTTTCGATAAACGAACAGTTTTCGTAAAGATAATCGGTGTAATGCGTGGTTATAATATCCTTGTTTACGTTTTTGTCCGTAATGCTGTCGCCCAAAATCGCGGTGTAATAATACCCTTTCGGGGCGCGAACGCTTTCGGACGAGCTTTCGGACGAATTTTCGGATAAACTTTCGGGCGCGCTGCCGGACGGTTTTCCCGAGCCGCTCGGCGAACCGCTTTCCCCGCACGAAACGAGCCCCAAAAGCGTAATTATCGATAATAAAATATATAAAAATCTACTTTTCATTTTTTCGTTTTTACGGATTTTCTCCAATTTAATCTAATAATTTTGCCAATTTCTTTGCAAGATATTCCCCGAGAACTACGTTTCCTGCATCGTTCAAGTGCAGGCCGTCCACGTAATACGTATTGCAGGTTTCGGCGTTGAACTCGGTCAATTCGTGGAAAGCGTCGATACTGCTCAAATTCCGTTTTTCGCACGTATCGGTTATCGCTTCGGCATACTGTTCGAGAGTGAAACCGAATTTGTTTTTAAACGGAACTCCCTCCACTTCCTGCTCGCTCCTCCATATCGGCGTTACGAAAATTATTCTCGCGTTCGGGTGCGCCTCTTCTATATCGTTTATGAGCGTTGATAAAGCGCCGTAAAAAGTTTCGGGGCTTTCGTCGCCGTATTCTCCCAAAGGATTAGGCGCGGACGGACCCATTCCGAAATAATCGTTCGTTCCGCCGAACACTATAACGAGATTGGCGTTTTCTTTTATCTGCGAGCATCTTTCGATAAACGACGGAGCGAGCTTGGGCGCGTCTTTTAAACCCGCTATGCACGAGCCGCCGTAGCCGACGTTCTGAATATTTTCGATAAACGGGCAATTCTCGTAAAGATAATCGGTGTAATGAGTGGTTATCAGATTTTTATAGGTTTTTTTATCGGTGATACTGTCGCCCAAAATAGCCGTCATATAATCGCCCTTCGGCGTGTGAACGCTTTCCGACAAACTTTCGGACAAACTTTCGGACGCGCTGCCGGACGGTATTCCCGAGCCGCTCGGCGAGCCGCTTTCCCCGCCGTTACAGGAAGAAAGGGCAAAAATCACAACGAAAAGAATTAAAAAAGATACTATCTTCTTCATAGGCGTAAACTCCTGTCAGCGTTTTTTAAACGGGCTAATTCCCGCCGAAACGGCGGGAATTAGCCATAATAATTTAATAGCCGTAAGAATAATTAAGTCTGCCGATAGGCGCGGCGTCGCCCGAGCGATAAAGCTCGACGTGGTTATACCCCGCAACGTTATCCGCAACTTTAAATTCTATATGGTAGTTATCCGAGGAAAGCCCGAGGTCTTTGAGAGCGACCTTCAAAAGCATAGTTTTTCCGTAAACCTTAACTTCGCCCTCGCCGCATTTTTCAAGGGATTTCCCGTTTTTGGAAGCTTTCATAACAGCCGTTTTGCCGCCCGAAACCGAGCGATTGAGAACGTAATTATAACCGTTCCAGAGCGACGTGCCGTTATCCGTTTTGATAAGAACGTTCATCCATTTTTCGTCGCCTTGGGTATATTCGGTAATATCGTCCTTCGTCGTAACGCGGAAATACAAATATTCGTCGTCGCGCGCGACTTTAACGGTTTCGATGTCGTTTCTGCCGGATTTATCGACGTATTTCATCGTTCTGACCATTCCGACCGAGTCGCGTTCCTTACAATCGGACGTGAAATCGACGTATGCTCTTATATTTTTCCATTCGTCGCCGTCGCGGCTCATATCCACGGTGGTTTTCGGGTAAACGTAATGTTTTGCCTCGGAATAATTGAACGCTTTTACGTTGCGGATTGTTTGCATATAGAAATTATCCGCCACTTTTTCGTTCACGCAAGGCTCTATGTCTCTCGAATATTCTTCGTTGAACTGGTCCACGGTGAAATATACTTTCTTTGCCGAATCGTACATCTTTTCGGCAACCCATTCGTTCCAGCCCGTGATAAAGGCGTATTTAACGTTAAATCCGTCTTTTTCGTAATCAAACGCCGTTTCCCACTGCGTTTGATAGTTAAGCCCTTTTCCGTAATTTTCGTGGTCGTTTTTGCCGGTATCCTCGTCGTAGCCTCTGCCGTGAGTTCCCACGGTGTCGCTGAAACGCACGCTGTAATGCTGGGCGACGGAAATCGAAATCCAGTCGTCGTGAAGAGGCTGCGGATATTCAAATTCAATCCACGCCGCGCCGTCGGATTTAAAATAATCGCTCGTCGGCCACTGGCGCGTTTTAAACTCGAAAAATTCGTAATAAATTCCGCCGTCAAGCGTCTTTAAGAAATCGTCGTCCGCAATTTCGTGACGAGTTATCATAGGCTTGCCGTTCGGGCAAAACCACAAATCCTTATAAGTATCGTTTGCGTAAAAATAGTTGTAAACCTCGCGCAAACATCTGGGATAAACGGTGTTCTCGTTATCGTTGTTCGCAAGATAATACATAACTTTCGGAACGTTCCAGCCCGCCTTTTTATATTCGAGCATAACGGGGAACAAAACGTCGGTTACGTTTTTGTAAAGCACGGCGTTGGAAGTGTCGAGAACGATAAAATCGATTCCCGCCATCGTGAGCATCTCTATTTGTTTGCGAATAACCCATTCGTCCTCGGAATTATAATAACCGAAAACGGGCTCGCCCCAGAAATGCGCCGCACCCTCGGGCGAAGCTTTGGAATTCGATTGAAACGCTTCCAAATCCATTCCGTCCTGAGTGATTTTGCTTATATCGTAAATTCCCTTGTGGTTTGCGTGCTGACCGAGCGTGAGAAAGAAGAACATTCCCACGTATTTCTCTTTATCCTTTTTCCCGTCCACGGTGACGATTTTTCTGCCGTAATCGTCCGTTCCCACCACGTTTAAAACGGTGTATTCTTCATCCGTGACGGTTCGCGTGTCCTCAACGCGCAGACTTTCGTCATATCCGTGAAAAACGCTTTCGCTTACCGATTCCGAACCACTCCTCATAGACTCCGAATTGTCGCCCGTAACGGCGCCGCACGAGGCGGCCGCCGTTAAAGCGAGCGAACAGGCGAGAACGCCGCTCGCGATTTTTATTTTATTTTTCATAAATCTTCTCTTTTCTTTTTCAAACAAATTACAGCCGAAGCCGCCAAGCCGAGAATAGCAAATCCGCCGAAGCCTATTGCACCGCCGCAACCGCCGCCGCTCGTCTGCTCGCTTCCGCTACCGGACTCTACCGAACTTTCAGATTCGCCGGAATCGGGTTCTTCGGAATCGTCTACAACGGTTACGGTGAACGTTACGGTTACTCCGCCGTAAGTGTAACTAATGGTTTGTTCGCCTGCTTCGTTCTTTTTATAACCCTCGGTTTCGCTGAATCCGGGATTGAAGATTTCTTCGCCTCCGTCCTCATATTTTGCAAGAATCTGCAAGCCTTTGAGGTTGAGAGCTTCGCCGATTTTGTAAACTTTCTTATCGGGTTCGGTGAGAACGGTGAGAGCGTCCGCGGCGATTTTGCCGTTTTCGTCCTTTTTAAGTTCTCTTTCCCAACCCATTCCGTCGAGATTGGTAAGCTCTATCTTTTCTTTCAAAACCGCGCCTTTAACCGGAACCGCTCCGTCGAATTCGGGTTTTCCCCAACCGACTGAACTTGCGGGTTTGGTGGTGTACCACTGGAAGCCCGGGAGGAACGTTACGGTTTTAACCACTTCCGATTTTCCTTCGATATAATGCAAAGTTTTATCGTTTTCGTCCTCGGGATTCTTTCTCTTGTCAACCCACGTTGCGGGAACGAGGTCGCAAGTGTCGAGGTGAATTACGAGCTGACTTGCCCAAGTTCCGAGACGAGTCACCTTTCCTTCTTTGATGAGTTCGGAAACCTTCTTTCCGTTTATAAGCATATAATCGGCAACGTAATCGTATTTATCCGTACCCCAGAACGAGCCGAGTTTATCGTAAACCCCGTTCATAACGAAAGTTATTACGAGCGAATTGTGCTGCGAGGTTTCATAGGACATCGCGGCAGTTCCGTACTCTATCGAAAGGAATTTGTTCTTGGATTTATTGATTACTTCGATTTCAAACGTCTTCGTAAACTCGCCGTACTTCACGGTTATCGTTTGTTTTCCGAACTTACGCGAATCGAAACCGGAAATTTCGAGCGAGGCAATATCGATTATTTCCTCAACTTCGTTATCGTAAACGGAATAAACGGCAAGGCCTGCGGTATCGAGTTCGTTATCGATACCGAAATCGTATTGCTTTTTGGTGGGTTCTGTTCCGATTTTGATTCCCGTAAGCTTAACCGCCGCAACGGTTACCTTGAAGGTAAAGGTTTTTCCTTCGTAAGATACGGTTACGGTTTGTTCGCCTGCGGTTGAGAAATCGTAACTGCACATTTCAACCGTTACGGGAACGATTTCCTTGGGAAGTCCTTTATAATTTACTTCGAGGGTAAGTCCCGCCACGTTTATAACGTCGTCTTTATAATAATCGGCCTTGGGAGTGCCTTTGAATTCTACGCTATCGATTACTTTGTTGGAAACTCCGTTTTTGAAGCAGAAATACATAGGCTCGGTTACGACTGCGTTTTCGATAATCGAATAACTGCTCGGGTTGGAAGCACCGCCCCAAGCGTCATTTTCGCTTGCGGGCCACGCAAAACCGGGAAGAAGGCAGATTTCCGCACCGTTTTTAACCGTTGCCATATAATCTGCGTCGTCGATATGGAAACCGAGTTTTCCGCCGTAAACGTACATACGCGAAACGTTGGGAACGGTTTGACCTTCCTTTTTCTTGGTAAGCGAGCTTACAGTTTCGCCGTTTATGGTTACGAGGTCGCCGTTGGTTTTTCCTATTATCGCGGAAACGGACTTATCTATATCCCAAAGGGCTTTAAGGCCGTCCGCATCCGTTCTTTCAAGTTCTACGCTCACGCCTTCCTTGGTGTTTTCGGGAAAATTATACTTAATCCCTTGAAGCGTGGAAGTTTCGTCGTAAGCGGCAACGGTGTAACCGATTTCGCAAGTTTTTTCCTTGTAGGTTACGGTAGCCTTTTTGTCGCCTACCGTTTCGTTTGTGTAACCCGAAATCATATCGAGTTTAAGGTCGACTTCCGCCGTCGTATCGTTAGAATAAGTTAAAACGAGTTTTGCTCCGGGTGTGAGCGTTTTCGTAAGCGAATACTGTTTAAGGAACAATTTCGCTCCGTCCTTAACGGCAATCGTTTCAAGCGTTGCGGGAGCTTCGGTAACCTTTACGTTTAACGAAGCCGTCTTGCCGTTGTAGGTAACGGTGACGGGCGAAGCGTCGCTTACCGCGCTGAATTCGTAAGAAATCATTCTGTCCTTAACGGGGATAATCGCGTAGCCGCCGTCGGTGTAAACCGCTTTAATCTTCATCGAACCTTTGTCGAAATCGTCGCCGACGTGATATTCCGTCTTTTCGGGAGCTTCGACGATTTCGATGCTCTCGGTTTTTCTCACGAACATTTTCTTATCCGTACCCTCTTTATCCACGGCTTCAATCGTATAATCGCAAGGCGTGGGAACGCCGAGAGGCCGGAAGGACGTATTGTACAACTGGAAACCTTTAAGCAAGGTTATCGTTTCGACGTTTTTATATTTAAAATCGCCGTCGGTGTGAATACGAAGACAAAAACCTTCTGTGTAATAGCCGAGTACGAATCTTGCAAGTCCCGCTTTTTGTGCGTTAAGTTCGTCAAACGTCTTACCGTTTATAAGAACGTGCGCTTTAATGATTTTATGAATATCTTCGTTGTCGGTGTACCATTTTTCGCCGAGGCCGTCGTACGCTTTTTCTCCGCCGAAGCCCGCGTTCGTGGTGAACCATACGTTAATACCGTTGTTTTCGATTGTTAAATCGCCGCCGTCCTCGCCTGCGTAATATCCGTCCAAAGGAATAGGATAAACGTTAGCGGCGGTGAAATCGCTCGTTCTTTCGGTTACTGTTACGTTGATTTCGCAGGATTTGGTAACCGTTCCGACCGTGTAAGAAACTTTTCCTTTAACCTCTCCGACGTTCGCGGGGTCAACAGAAATCATATCTGCGGTTACGGCAACCTCTTCGCTCTCGCCGCCGTCGTAATTTGCGGTGATTTTAAGGTCGTTTAAAGTCATTTCGCCGACGCTTCCGTTTTGCTCTATGGAAACGCTTCCGCTCTTATAAGCAATGGAAACGAAAGTTTTTTCGGGAGCTCTAACGGTGACTTTTTGCGTAACGGTCTTTCCGCCGTAGGAAACGGTAACCGTCTTTTCGCCTGCCGAGGTAAGGTCTACGGAGCACATTTTTTCCGTAACGTTTATAACTTTCGTTCCGCTCGTTGCGGTTACGGCTTCGAGCGTCATTCCCTCGGGATTGAAGGTTTCGCCCATTTCGTAAACGGTTTTCGCAGGAGCGGTTTTAACGGTAAGCTCTTCCGTTGCGTAATCGTAAGAATTGTTTGCGAAGTTGACGTAAAGCTTAACGTCGGTTGCAAATTCCGTGCCTTCAACCTTCGTGGAAGCGGTTTTTGAGAACAACCAATCTCCCGGAGTTCCGGCCGTTCCCTCAAAAAGCATAAATCCTGCTTTGAAGGTTACGTACTTTATATCGTCCTTATTAAGCACGCCGTTTTCGCATTGAAGAGTCATTCCCCCGCCGTAAACGCCTATTCTGAAAGCTCTTTTTCCGCTGTCGGCAACCCACTGCGCAACGGTTTTGCTCGCCACGCTGTTTTCAACGACTATAAGATTGCCAATCGTAACGCCTTCGGATACGACCGCGTCTTCCATAAAGCTTCCGTCCGAAAGGTTCACTCCCTTAAAATGGAATCTTAACAAGTTGTTCGCCGCGTCCGTCCACGGGCAACCCGTCTTATCGTCAGGTCCTTTGGAAAGGTCGAGAATATCCTCAACCGCCTTGGTTTCGTCCGCTTTTGCGCTAATCGGGAAAAGACCGATAACGCCAAGCACGAGCGTCGCTACAAAAGCGAGCGCAAGCGCCGCGACAGACAACTTTTTGCTGATTTGTTTTATCATAATTTCCTCCTGAAAATTATTTTTTATGCGAAGCGGCAAACGGCCGAATCGCTTTTAACCTTTTTTGATTTTTAACTCGTTATTTTTAGCCTTTAACGGCTCCGACCATAATTCCGTCCACGAGCTTTCTTTGGTAAAGAATAAACAGCACTGCGGGGAAGAACGCCATAAACGCGCCCGCCGCCATTTTAAGGCTTGCCGATGCGAGTTCGCCCGAAAGCGAATCCTTGTAAATAACCACGGCAAGCGTATAGTTTTCCTTGCTTCCGCTTAAATACACGAGCGGACCGAAGAAATCGCTCCAACCCGAAGAAAACGTGCCGACCATTATATAAACTATTATGGGCGAGCAAAGCGGAATCAAAAGAAGATACCTCTTGAAAATATTCGCGCCGTCTATCGTCGCCGCCTCGTCGAGTTCTTTGGGGATTCCCCTTAAAAACTGACGGAGCAGGAAAATGTTTATCGCGCCGCCGCCGAACATTGCGGGAATGGTGAGCGATTTGAGATTTCCGAGCCAATGAAAATCGTTAAAAAGCGAATAAAGCGGAATCTGCAAAACCGTTCCGGGAATCATTATCGTTGCGAGAACGCACGAGAAAACCAATTCCCTGCCCTTCCAGTTGAGCCTTGCGAAAGAATAAGCGCAAAGCGACGCGGAAAGCGGAACGACAATCATATTGAAGCCGACGACTTTAAGCGTGTTGAAAATATACAAAAAATAATTGTTTTCCGCAAAAATCTTTTTGTAATTGTCAAGCGTGAATTTCGTGGGGATAATCCTCGCCGCGTCTATATCTATCTGCGACATAAAAGAGCGCATAACGAGCAGAAAGAACGGGAACGCAAGAAACACCGCCACGACCGTAAGGACGAGATATTGCGCGGTTTTAACGAGAACGTTGTGAACCCTCGCATTAACGAACTTTTTTCCCGAAGAGTTTTTTAATCCGACGTTATCCATAGCTTACCCCTCCTCTCCGTAAAACACCCATTTGGATTTTTTGAACACGATAAACGTAAGGAGAGCGATGAACAAGAACATCACCCAGGCATATGCGCACGCATAACCCATATTGTAACTTCCGCCGAACGCCTCGTTGTAAATCTTGATGGCTACGAAATAAAGCGAATCTCCGACGCCTCTGCCGTCCACCCCGCCTACGATAAGCGAAGAGTTTACTTGAAGCGAACCGATTATGCCCGTTATGAGATTGTAGAATATAATCGGCGTGGACATCGGTATCGTTATGCTGACGAGTTTGTGCCACGCGTTCGCGCCGTCGAGTTCCGCCGCCTCGTATAAGGTTACGGGAATATTTTTAAAGCACGAAAGCCAGATTATCATTCCTCCGCCCACGTTCCACACGTTCATAAATATAAACGTGGCGAGCGACGTTCTTTCGTCGCTGAACCAGGTGAGCGCAGGCAGGTGTATCGCTTCCAGTATATTGTTGAATATTCCGGACGGGCCGACGAGGAACATATCCGCAAACAAAATTCCGCTCGCAACGCTCGGGATTATAACCGGCAAATAGAAAAGCGTTCTGTAAACGGTTATTCCTTTAACCTTAAAGTTCGCCGCCTGCGCAAGGAAGAAGCCCAGAAGCAGGTTGAGCGGAATGGAAATACCCGCGTATAAAAGCGTGTTTTTCCAAACCACCCAGAAGTCCGGGTCCAGCGTGAACATCACGACGTAATTGTCGAACTGCCTGAACGACGGCTCGTTGAACATATCGTAATCGGTAAAGCTGTAATAAAGAGATTCGAGCGCGGGGTAAAAAGTGAACACCGCAACGCCGATTATAACGGGCGACGCAAAAAGAAGCCCCCATAATACGTCCTTGAAATTCTTTATTTTCTTATACTTGGCGATAAGTTTTTTCGTTTCGTTTGCAATCGTTTGCATATTATCTTTTAAGAACCGCTTTGATTGAATTCGTGCAGTCTTTAACCGCTTTTGCGTATTCTTTTCCGTTTATATAGTTGGAAATCAACGTTTTAAGCGCAGTGGTTATGCTCGTAGCGTATTTGGGCGCTTTGCGAGCGATATAGGTGGTATAACAGCTCCAATCGGGGTCGTCGCCGATTCCGCAATTATAGGTGTAAGCCGAAAGGTTAAGGTCCTCATAACCTTTCCCCCAATGGTTTTCGGGATTGGTGTAATCCGCCATATCCTTTCTCACGGGAACGTAGTTCGAGCAATCCGCCATTATATTCTGGCCGGCTTTGGAAAGAAGAATCTTCATAAACTGCCAGCAAAGGTCCTTGTTCGGGCTTTCCTCGTAAACGGAATAACCTGCCGCGCCGCAACCGATTTTTTCGTGCCCCGGCATAACCGGCATCGATACCACGTCGTAATAATCGCTTACTTTCTTCGCGTCGGGATAATAGATTGCAAGTTTTTCGGCTATAACCGAAGTCGCCTGCGAATGGAATAACATACAGCCGTGATTCGCTTGCATTCCCGCCGGCTCGACGCCCATTTTGGAAACGTATCTTTTATCTACGAGAGATTTCATAAATTTAAGAGCGTTCTCGGTGCTCGTGCTATCGATTGCCACCTCGCCGTTTTCGTCGAAATATTCAACTCCGTAGCTCTCAAAAATAGGATTAAAACTTGCTTCCCAGTCAAAATTGGCGTCGATAAGCGTATATTTTTTCCTGTCGGTACTATCGTAATAAGTGCGGAGCGTTTCGCAAACCGTCATAAAATCGTCCCACGTCCAGCCGTTTCTCACAAGGCTCATATCAACGTCGGCTTCTTTGAAAACGGCTTTGTTATAGTGACAAACCATTCTGTCCGCCGAACGGGGAATCATATACTGCGCTCCGTCGAAATTGAGCTGTCCCATTTTGAAATACGAAGCGTAATAATCGTTTATATCGAAGTCGCTTTCCTCGTCTTTGGCTTCGGCTTCGATATACGGCGTCATATCGCATAAAATACCTTTATCGCTGAGCGTGAACATATCGAAACTGTTGTTTATGAGTATGTCGGGAACGTTTTTGCTCCTGTGCCAGCTTGCATACTGCGCACTTATGCCGCCCGAGAACGGCTCGGGAACGACGGTTACGTTCGGATAAGTTTCGCTTAAAATTTCTCCGATTTCCGCAACGATTTTCTCTTCCTCGCTGTAATTCTCCACGGCAACTCTTATCGTAGCCTTAATATTCTTGTCGGGGTGAAGATTTACGGTTTCCGTCGTAGAGCCACCGGACGAATCGCTGCCGGAAGTTCCTCCCGTGGAATCTGCCGAAGTATTTCCTCCGGTAGAATTGCCCGAAGAACCCGTCGTCGTGCCGCAACTTATCATCATAACCGCAGCAAGAAGCAATGCCAATGCAAGACTTAAAATCTTTTTCATTTACACTATTCCTCCATATATTGTTTTAAAAACGCTTTAATCCGCTGTGCATTTTCCGTTTCCGCAAAAACGCGACGGTTGCCGCAATGCGGCCATAACGTTATTTTGCGAAATATGCGGCGTTTATATCCGCTTACGGCTTAAAGTTTTTTCCGAATTTTTTGCCTTGTTTATTTATATGTTTGATTATCTTTTTTGCCGAATTTTCGGCTCGTCGAATTTTTTCGTTTTTTGCCGTTAAGGAAATTCTTTGCTTACGAGGTAAGCAAAGAAGAGACGCGTCTCTTCCGACTTTTCGTGAATTTTGCGCCGCAACGGCGCGTATTTTACGAAATCTTTATTTTTTTGTTGATTTAACGTTTTTCGACGTATTTTTGTCAGTTTTTATATTTTTTGGCGTGTTTTTGCCGATTTTAATAATTTTCGGCGTTTTTTGTCGATTTACGCGGGTAAATTTTTATCAAAAAAATAAGCTCATCTTTTTCGCTTTATTTTTTTCCCTTATCAATCCCGCAATTTTGCAACTTTTATCTCGTCGGGCGCGCCGTTTCTCGCTTGAAAGCCGCGGCCGACTAAACCCGCTCAATCTCTTCTTTTTGCAACGCTTTCCCTGTAAACGGTTTCGGCGGTTACGATGAACGTATTGCCGGAATAATCCGCGCCGTCGCTCATTCTTGAAATAATTCTCCTGCCTATTTCCGTTCCGTAAGCCTCTTTGTCGAAAGAAATCGACGTGAGCGAAGGAATGTATTCCTTGGAAAGAATTATATCGTCGCAACCTATAACCGAAATATCTTCCGGACAACTGTAACCGAGTTCTTTAAGCGCGCGCAACGCGCCGAAAGCCGCAACGTCGTTCATAACGAAAAGCGCGGTTATTTCGGGATGCGCCGTCATAAGCCGTTTGGTAAGAACGTAACCCGTTTCGCCCGATTCCCTTGAAAAATCGTCGTTAAACAGAATAAAATCGTCGTTCTCGTCAAAGCCGAATTCCTTGCGGCGGGCGGTGAACGTCGCGCCTCTTTCGTCAGCGTAAAAACGGGGAGCGTCCACAACGCTGACGTATCCCACTTTTTTATGGCCGAGGGAGCTTAATTTTCTCATACAGTCCTCCATCGCGCCGGTCACGTCGTGATGGACCTCTATATCGCTTACGTTTGCGAAGTTTACGAGAATCGTTCCCCTGTCTTTAAGCATTTTGAGAAGCTCTTCCGAATAAACGTTGGAGGAAAAGTTGACGAGCGCGTCGAACTGCCTTTCGCCCAAAAATCTGAATACGGTGTTGGCGTCCTCCTGAAAATCGAAAACCGTCATCATAAACCCGTGCGCGGTGACGTATTTGCCGACGTACTGCACGATTTCCATATGATACGGATTGGTAAATTCGTTTATAATGACGCCGATATGATAAGAAAGCCCGAGCGACAGACTTCTCGCCGTGTGATTGGGAAAGTAATTGAGTTGTTTAGCCGCGGCACGCACTCTTTCGGCTTTTTCTTCCGAAACGGTGAGTCTGTTTGAAAGCACGTTCGATACCGTAGCAACCGATACTCCCGCCAATTTCGCAACGTCTTTTCTCGTCGTCATCTTGCGTCCCCTTGTTTTTTACCCGAGTAAATTTATCTTCAAGGACATATTACCATATAAATTTTCGTTTGTCAATACTTTTTGAAAAATTTTACGGCGAAATTTTTCGGCAGGAAGTCTATGACGGGGATTTCATTCGTTGCCGCCGAAAAAAAAATCCGGACGAGAGCAAATCGCTTACCGTCAATATAAACGGCTCATTTGGCCGCAGGCGATTGCGTTCGAGCGCAATCGCCTGCGGCCAAGGCATCACACGCCGAAAATGCGCCTATAAGTCGATTAACGGACGTTTTCGACGTTCAATAACAATGTTTTTGCAACGCCGATTTATACGTTTACGCTTTGTGGTCTTTCTGTAACCGAATAAACCCGTAGTTCATTTTCTTTCCCACTCCTCTATGGCTTTTATCACTCTGCGCTCTATGTCGATTCTCGTTGCAAGACATTCCTTCGGATATTCTTTCGCCGCTTTGAACATAATTTTCAAAACAAGCCCCGAGCCGACGGGGAATATCGTTTTCAACAAGCTTTGCGGAAAGACGAAATGCGTGCCGTGTTCATAAGTAACCGCTTCCACGTCACATTCGTGCGGAGTGCGAGCCAAACGCTCCTCCGCTCTTTTAACGTATTTGGCCGCGTTCCACAAAGCGTCGTCCGCCGCGCCAATCATAAGCAATTTGCCCTTTACGTTTTCGACTTTTATAAATTCGTCCTCGGTAATCGGGTGCGCCGCTTCGGAATCCTCAAAAAGCTTGCGCGAAGCCGTCATATTTCCCGTGCGCTTCGATTCTTCCCTTACGACGTTCCAATATTCGGGGTGCTTATAGCAAAACGGCATATACGGGAGCGGCTTGCCGCGATAAGTGAACAACGATTCGCCCTCTATCGGCCACTCGTCGCAACCGTCTTTTTTGCCCTGCTCGAAGCCCTGCCAGATAAAGTCGCTCGGCGTCATCGCTATCGTGAGAGTTATATCCGGAAAAAGCGAAGCGGCCGTAAGCGCAAGCGTTCCGGTTGTGGAAGCCCCCGTTATGCCGATTTTCTCGTTTCCGTTGTTTTTAAGCCATTTTATCGCGGTTTCTATTCTTTCAAGCGGATAATTGTGATGGCTGTAATTCTTTTTCGCAGGCGACATCGTAAGAACGTTCACGCCCTTTTTTGCCAGCCATTTCACGCAGGATTTCGCCATATAATCCTCGGGGTCGTCCCCGAGCATAGCGATAATCGCACAGTTCGTTTCCTTTTTGCATTTCCAATACGCGCCGTAGAACCCGTCGGCGTCAACGTCGAAATGAACGTGATTCATATTCTCTCCTTAAAATCGATTCTTACAATTTGCATTTTCATAAACCCGTCGCCGAGCTTTGCCAAAAATCTGAAAATCCCGCTGACCGAGGAATCTTTCAAATCGTTGTAACCGAGCATATATCCTCGGCTCGAAACGACGATTTTATCGCTCCAAAGAGGTAATTCCTTTTCTGCCTTTGAAACGGCGAAAAACGAACTGACGTCTTTGATTTTAACAACTTTAAGCCACGTTTTCCTGAGCAAGTTGCCCGCCTTTTTATTAGCGGCGTCGAAAACGAGTTTTCCGCAGGGAAACGCCTCCGCCATTTTGCAAACGAGTTCTTTCACCTGCTCCGTCATAAAATAATAAAACACCCCGGAAGCGAAAAACACCGCCCCGCCGCTCGCGTCTATCTTATCGAACCAGGACGTGTCGTTTAAATCGCAAGCGACGTTTTCCTCACGCTCGCCTGCGGGAAGAAGCTCGTTGCGCACGCTTATAACGTCGGGAAAATCAAGATTGTAAATTTTACATTCTCCGTTGTCGCATCTTCTGCCCGTGTTATCCAAACCGCAACCAAGATTCACCACCGCCGCCTTCGGATTCTCTTTAAGATATTCCTCAATCTCGATAGCGAGGTCGTTTTGCCGCATAGCAACCTCTAAAAAACCAAACTTATACATCGTTTTTTTCGACTGCTTTTCCAAAGCGGAAAAATCGTAATCTACTTTTTCCATAAGTTTTGCGGCGGTTTCGTCGCGATAAAGATTGGGGAAAAGCTCGGAGCAAACCATTCTTCCGTAAAGCGGAATGACGAGCGTTTCCTGCACCGTGTTTCTCTCGATATGATATTTCATAATTTATTCCTCCTTTAAAAACGATAAGTCTGGAAGTTTATTTTGCCCTATGCCAGCCAAGAATAAACCAAACCTTGCCAAAACGCCGCAATTTCCGCGCTTTTTGTCAAATTCTCGCTTGAAGTACGTCGAGTACGTCTGCGCTCGCCTTCACCAAAAATCGTCAAAAATATCGGCGTTTTGGTTGCTTGCAAGTCCGACGGCGGGTTTTTAGGCTAAGACAAGGCACGCGAACGGGTTAATACTTGACGTATAAGCCGTGAGCGTAACGAAGTATTAGTCAAAAACACGCCGTCAGACCACGGTTCGTTTTATTCTCGGCTGACATAACGACGCGAAGCATTTCGGCAAATCCTTCGGGATTCCGAATTTGATACTGCATATGATTATATCCCTCAAACGTCGGGAAATGCGCATACGGATAAGATTTCATCACGTCCGCGCGATATTTGAAATGGTCTTCCGCGCTGCCGAATTCAAAAAACGAACGTTCCTGCAATTCTCGGCTAAGGCTCGGAAACGGCTTGTTTTCCAAACTGTCCGCCATTTGTCGGCGCATATTGCCATAAGTTAAATTTTTCCCCGCTTCAACGAAATACGGCTTTATCGCGTCGTCGTCGCACCACATAATTTTGCCGAGATTTTGTCCGTTACGTTTATATATGCTCTTTATCGCGAAATACAAGAACGGGACGAGAATTCCACGCGTAAACCCGTTGATTTTTGCAAACTGACCGCCGTCGAAAAAAGCGTGCTTCACAGGCAATTTCGTTTGAGATAAAAATGCGACGGCAAGGTCCGCTCCGATTGACGAAGCCACGACGAGAGCGATTTCCTTCACTTCGTTCTCTTTCAAAAACTCCTCGATTTGACGGATTTCGTCCGCTTTTGAAACGTATCGCTGCCCCGCGCAATATACGGTCGAAGTGGGCATAACGCAAAAGTAATCGTCTTTTAAATGCTTGGCAACGCGCTCGCTGCTCTTGCCCGTCACGCCCATCGCGTGGAAAAACAACACTGTGAGATTGCCTTTTTCGCCTCGGGTTTCAAACAACATATTATTTATCCCTCCTATTAAGCCCCTATATTATTTATTTCTTCTGAACCCCTTTTCGTCGGTATATTCGGGGTGCTTGGAAACAAATTCGTTCTTATCGCCGCAAATCGTATAGTCGCATCTATCGCCGTCCACGCAAGTGCCCGTTCTTATAAGCTTTGCGCAGATTAACTCCATAGATTTATAATCCACGTTGCAAAGCGCGGGCATAATTTCCGTAAGCCCGAATTGCTTTGCGAACTGCGCCACGGGACAAGCGGTAAATTCGTAATAAATAGGTTTGTCATTCTCGTAAGGCGCAACGTTCATTTCGTAATCGTGCCACTTATCGCATTTTTTCTTCGCGGTCGTAAACGCGCCGTACGTCAATTTCTTCCAGAACGGCTTGTTGCAGTTCACGAATTTGAGTTTCCCGAACGCCGGCAGGATAAGATTTTCCTCCATTTCCTCTATCTCGCGAAAATTCGTAACGGCTTTGCAAACGGAATAGTACGTCATTATCGCAATGCAATCGTAAGTTCCGCCTTTGCCGTTGTGAAAATTCTTCTTACCGCCCAAATCGGTGCGCCATTTCTTCAAGTATTCAACGTATCGAAGCTGAACCTTCGTCCAGACTTTCTCACGCTTTTCCTCCGGAAAATGAAGAGCAATTTTCTTTTTTATCTCTTTTTCGCACGCCTTGGAATATAAAACGTGACAATTTCTATCAAACCGCAAATCTTTATTTTTCATATTTTTTTAATTTCTGATACCGAACGTCTTTCCGGCCTTTAAATTGCGCAAAACGTTCTTTAAATTGCGCAAAACACGATAAATAAACCCAAAAACTGCGCCGCGCTTGCAATATTGAACGAACCGACGAGCCGAAAAGGAAGAATTACGATGAACATCGGCAAAACGTTGAACACGCACGCCCAACGCGGCAAACCCGTTGTGCCCGTAATTATCGCGACGAACAGCGTCACCGCAAAAATCATAAGCCCGATAAAACAAACGTACATAGCAGGCAGCGTTTTTTTGAAAAATTCAACTATAACTTTCCGCGCTTCTTCCGTTCTCCCGAGCCTTATATAAAACCATTCGACCGCGCCGCAAAAAACGTGATGCGCCGCTCCTGCGACTATAAAAGGCGCAAAAGAAACGAGCAGAACGATGCCGCACGCGGCGGAATACGACGCAACGTAACTGCACAGCGCAACGTAACCCAAACTCGTCATCGCAAGCGCAAGTATGCCGCCGAGAATGGAAAACATCTGCCTTTTCTTCGACGAACCCTCGAACAACGCGGCAAGTCGCTCGTTATCGTTCAAATCGTTAAATCCGAATCTTCCGTTTGGCGTGTACGTTATTGCCCTGTCGCAAAAGCAACAAAGAATATGCCCCGCGCAGGCAATCGCCAAAAATATTTTTATTGCAATCGGTGACATAAATCGCTCCTTTTCATTTTTTCGCCCTCATTATAGCACGAAAAATTTAAAAATCAAAGCAGTTAGCAATGCCTAACTGCTTTTTTTGAGAATTTTTTTGCCGAACTCACGAGCAAATGCGCGTCGACGCAATTATATGGCAACGCGACGACACGAAAACAAACTACGCGGCAAAGCGACTGTACATCAACTCAACTACACGGCAAAGCGACTGTGCAACAACTCAACTGCGCGTCGACACAACGACGCGACAATTAAATTGAAGGTTTTACTAAATAATATTCAAGCGAAAGATAAGGCTCGCGGAAAATTTTCCGCGAGCCTTTTAAATTCGTTTGTTTCGGCGTTTTAACAGCATCACCGTTCAAAAGTCGGCCTATAAGTCGATTATCTCCGCGTTTTCACAAAAATCCATTACAAGCAAGAACTCGGAAGAACGACAAATCGTCGCCCGCTTTTATTTCAAAACGCCCTTTCCGAAGCCGAGCGGGGACGGATATAATTCCCCGAAAGAAATCTCCTTTGCGCACTCTTTTAA
>ERZ808278.742-NODE-742-length-17812-cov-3.161401_pt1 | contig 17812 bp, 16 predicted proteins | sample MGYA00521239_ERZ808278 | MGnify/ENA primary metagenome ERZ808278 (study PRJEB31516, sample SAMN03275600) | gut metagenome | biome: mammalia-associated habitat; material: feces | host: Papio cynocephalus | place: Kenya | collected 2012-07-17 ... | reverse complement strand
CTTCCAGCAGGGCAGCAACATAAAGATTCCGCTCGTCCCAGCAGATTTTTGCGCGGGTGCGGAAACGCGGCGTCGGAAAGTCACCGCCGCTGATATCAACAAAATCCTCGGTAAACGGCACATTATTCCAGAACGGTTTATTAATATTACCGTCAAGCACCAATTCGCCCGCCGCTTTCGGGCAAAAGTATATCGGCGGCTGCGGCGCGAGGCGCGGCATAGGTACGGGAGTTTCAAACATGGTCTCTTCCTCCGTGCTGTTTTAAATCGGCTTAAAAAAAAGAACACGAATCCTTTTTTGCAGAAGCCGAAATGTTTTAATATTCCTTACAGAATTCTATCATCTGTCCGCATATGTGTCAACCGCGCCAAAGCTGCCCGCTTCGCAATGTTCGCAGCGTGCGCGTCATGCTCCGAAAGCAAAAAAGAGCCGAGGGGAAAGAAGTTCTGAGTCCGTTCCCCCGGCTCGGCGATATTTAACGGCTTCGGTCTTTTCAAAACTCAAACTGCGCAGAATCAATTTTGTCAAGTGACCGAGGCCTCTCGATTTCGGGCTTTAATCAAAAAAGTTTTGCAATTCGCGGAACTATTTTTTTGATTTCGGTGTTGGTTGTGTTTATGCACAGGTCGTAATTGAGCTTGTCGCCCCATTTTCTTCCCGTGTAGAACTCATAATATTTAGCGCGGTTGCGGTCGATTCGGTTGATTTGTTTGCGCATTTCGTGGTCGCTCAAATGTTCGTTTTCGGGCGCTTTCAGTCGGCAGCGTGCTATTTTGCTTGCCATATCCGCATAGACAAAGATCTTGAGCGGATTTTTATCTTTTAAAATATAGTCCGCGCAGCGTCCGACAAGCACGCAGTCGGATTTTTCGCTCATTTCCGTCAAAATCTGCGCCTGCTGACGATAAATCTCCTGGTTCTGCTCCATGAGCGGATGCGGAACGGGACAAATGCTGTGTCCGATGGTTATCGGCATCAAATTCAACGGACGATGTTCAACAATTTGCTGCACATACTGCTCCGAAAGCTCCGTGCGCTTTGCGATTTCGGCAATAATTTCGCGGTCGTAGTATGCAATTCCAAGCTCTTCGGCAAGCCTTCGCCCAAGCTCACGTCCGCCGCTGCCGAACTCCCTGCCTATAGTGATGATTTTGTTCATTCGATCGCCTCCTTTTCTTTATAAACGGACGGAGGGCTGCAATGCCGCCTGCCCGATCACGGAAGAACCGCGTTTGGCAGGCCCGCAGTATCTCTCTCGTCACCCGCTGTTACATATATGATATTTTAACACATTTTCATGACATATGCAAGTGTTTTTTTACTCGTTTAAATTGAAATGACAAAAAAGGCGCAGAATTCCCTGTTAAGGGCAATTGAACATTAATATCCTTGCCTTTTCCGCAAAAAACGATCCCTCGGCACACCCGCACCGAAAGATCGTTCACTGTTTACTGATTCAATTTAATAAGCCGCCGCTTTGAAAACTCAGTCGTTTGCCTTCCTTGCGTTTTCGTCGAGCACGGGTGAAGGAGTTGCTTCATCGCCCGAAACGGCAGTATCCGTAAGATTTGTTGACGGGCGCAGTGTTGCTGCAATCCTTGCAACGGTGCCGTTTTCAACGGTGAGCCGAATTGCGGCAACATTGCCGAACACGTACAATCCATCCGAATCTTTTGCGCAGCCCGCTTCGGAGAGGATTCTTTCCGCCTCTTCGAATGTCATTCCGACTTTAACGCCGAGAGCATCGTATTCGGTTGAAGTAAAGCTGACCTCCGCCGTCATTGCCGCGTCCTTAACATCGGGGAAACCGCGCATGATAGCAACGCAGCCATCCTCGCTTTCATAGCGTCTTGACGTTGCGTTCTTTCCGGAATACTTAAAATTCGGATTAATCATAACAGAGTAGAACAAACCGAGATCCGCAGGAAGATGACTTTTTTTGTTCAGCGCATCAATGTCGTTGTCGTGATAAGGAATCCAAACGCGCATACTTGAAATATCGTTTCCTGTTTCAACGGCAAGCGAAATAATGACTATGCCTTTGCGGAATGAAAACTCGCGGCTGTGCGGCAAACCGTCGTCAACGGGAGTTTCCTCGTAGATCTGTTCGTAGCCGGCATCAAGCAGTTTTTCTTTAGCTTTGTCGATGCTGTTGCCGACGCTTATGCCGAGAACCGCACGGTCGGTGGTATACAGCGGGGTCGTCGAACCGTCCGCATTGCGCATGATGGTTTTGTTTGCGGCGCGAATCGTGAACCCGGTTGCGATAAGCTCCGTGTTTTTATCCGGTTCACCGTATTTCAGTTCAAGAGTGCTCAGAGTGTACGTAATATCAAGATTATCCTTTGAACGGAAAATCTCCGCATGGTCGGGAATGCCGCCGTAGGACTCGAACTCCGAACCGAATGCCGATTCCTTGGTCCCGAGCGGGTAGGGCATCCGCAGCGTTTCGTTAATCTGGCGCACCTCTTCATAGTCGTAGAGTCCGTTGTTCTTCTCCGTCATTTTAACTTCATGTTTTTTGCAGCCTGTAATGCAAAAACATGCCGAAACAAGAAGAAGAGCAGCAAGGGTGAGTGAAATCGCTCTGACGTTTTTTTTCATTTGGAGAAATCAACCTTTCCAACCGTTAAATTGTGCGCCGCCGACAGAATTGACCCGTAAACGGAATTCGGACGTTTCGGCGCATACCTCGTGCACAGTATACTTTATTTTTAATTAAATTTCAACAGTCAAAATCACCTCCGACGGGGCGCGCTGTTTGAAAGCGGACGGAGGTGATCACAGCCGAATTTAAATCTGCCGTGCAGTATTTGCCGTGCGGATATTCACTTTTTACGGCGTATTCGGCACTTCGCCCGTCGGCGCGGCTGTTTCCGTTATCGGGGCGGGTGTTGATTCCGGCTTCGGCTTTGTGTTTGATTTTTTCCATTTGGCATAGCCGAAAATTGCCAGTGCCGAAATAACCGCGGCGCAAACAAGCGCAACAATGTTGCCGACGCTGACTTTAAGCATCGGCGGCTTTTCGGGAAGCAGATGCATCTTGTAAAGTGCCATTGAAATTGCACCAAGCCAAATCACGAGCACAACGGATTCCAGCGGGAACATTGCCGCATTTTTAATGACGCGTGCAATTGTGATGAATTTGTACGGATCTGCGCCGGTAACCGAATTATACAGATTCATAATAAGCGGATTCACGATGAAGTTGCAAACAACAACAACCGCAAACCGCGAGGCTATTATGCGCCAGCTTGAAAGCTTTGTGCGATAAAGAAAAAGGCCGAAGATGAAGCTGCTGAGCATTTCAACGGCGATGAACGGGAAAAAATACGCTCCCGACGGGAAAAGCATCGCTCCGATCGTGTCGCTTACCGCGCCTACCAAAAGGCCCACAAGCGGACCGTAGATCATTGAACCCGCCGAATTGACGATGAAGTCAAAGCCGAAATTCAATGCTCCGGGTATGATAACGATTTTCACAGACTTTACCGCAATGCGCATTGCAATGATGACGGCGGCAAAAACAAGCATCCGCCAGTTTTTGAACTCATTTGCCGCGCAGCGCCAGAACCCTGCGCAGAACGGGTCATTGAAGATTGCTTTTGTGTTGTAAGGTTTGTTGTTTTGTGTGAATTGCGTTCCAATCGGTTTAATTTTTTGCATAAAAAAATCGAATCCTCCGTGTTTTGAACCGAGCATTCGTTGTTACCGGCGCGCCGGCCTGCCGCTCGCCCCGGAGCAGCCGTGAAAACAAAATTTTGAATCCGTTTTCGAAAGCCGAAAGCCTATGTAACAGCGGGATGCGGCGACAGCACAGCAACAAACATTCCGCGCACGGCACAGCATTTATATTTGCCGAACGCACATGAGTTTTCGTCCGAGAATCAACTCCCTGTATCCCCGGCACTTGCCAACTCACTGCCACCTACTCTGTTTCGGTCATTGTAGCAAACAAATGCGCTGATTACAACCGCTGCGGACACATTTTTGCCTTTTTTATGAAATATATCTTTTCCCGTCTTTTTCCGCCGTGGCCGCACTTTGCTCAAACTATTCAGCTTATACGGCAATTCACCGCCTGCACGGTTTCATTTTTTACACAAAATTACACTTTATCCCGTTTTTGTGAAAAATTATCAACGTTTTGCCCGCAAATTTTCAATTTTTTTGTTTCCCTTTTCGCGAATTTGATGTTATAATGTATACGGAGAGAATTTCACCGCACCGCTTGGGCGGCAAAGCTTTCCGCATTGATCTATTACTTAAACGAAAGGGCTTTCGCATACGGGCATCCCCCCTGCGGAGTACCGGTGTCATCATAATGAATGTTTGCATATTCGGCGCGTCAAGCAGCAATATTACCGAGTGTTATATCGAATTTGCCGAAAAGCTCGGGCACCGGCTTGCATCTGACGGGCACGGCATAGTTTTCGGCGCAGGACGAACAGGACTGATGGGCGCGGCTGCACGCGGCGCATATTCCGCAGGCGGAAAGATCATCGGCGTAATTCCCGAAAAGCTCAATATTCCCGGGATTTATTTTGAGCACTGCACCGAACGCATTCAAACCGCAACAATGCACGAACGCAAACAGCTTATGGAAAGCCGAAGCGATGCTTTTGTTGCTCTCAGCGGCGGTTTCGGAACGCTTGAAGAGCTTTTGGAAGTTTTGACGCTGAAACAACTCGGCTATCACAACCTGCCCGTAATTATTGTCAACATCAACGGGTTTTACGATCCGTTGATTGCTCAATTTGAGCGTTGTGTTGCGGAAGGTTTTACCGATAAGCATTTCATGAATCTTTTTTGTTCCGTCACCTCAATCGAGGCGGTTGCAGAGGCTCTTGCCCTTCCGCCCCGCGAAATGCCGGACAAGATTCAAAGTGTGCTTTCCGATTCCGAAAAAGATGCCGCGCGGCGGCAGCCGAGTCCCGATGCTTGATGATTCGATTAAGTGTTTGCGGATTCGTTAATTTAATGTTTTGTACAGGGATTATTTATGACTGATATTCAAACTGAGGCTCCCTCCTCCGGCGGCGTGATGGTTTGTGTGACCGGCCAACGTTCATGCGAACGACTCATTAACCACGGTGCAAAACGCAAAAAGGATGATCAAAAGCTTTTCATCGTCCACTGCGTACAGACGGGGCATAATTTTATGAACACGACCTTTGAGGCGGATGCAATCGAATACCTGTTCACCTGCGCCTTGCTGGTGAATGCGGAACTTACGATTCTTCGTGCCGACAGCGTCATGGATGCATTGGTCGATTTTGCCGTTGAACACAATGTTTCCGCCATTGTTCTCGGTGCATCTCCGCAGGACGGCGCAGACAGTTTTGCGAACAAGCTTGCGCTTCGCCTTCCGGATGTTGAACTGGATGTTGTGCGTGCCGCACGCAATTGATACACGAAACACTGAATTTTTAAACTTCAATAACTTAGGTGGTGACTGAAATGAAATACACTTTCTCCTTCTTTATTCTTTCTCCGAAAAAGAGGCCTTCCTGCTGCATCAAAGCTTGTGAAGCAAAAACATGCAGCAAAACCAAAAAATGAGATTTATGTGACCGTCGTTCCTCATTCCCGGCGATCACTGAATTTACTAACCGAAAGGACAAAAACAACATGGAACTCGATATTATTGCCGCAAAAGATTTTATCGCGGGCAAATTCCGCAACGCAGGAGATTTCGATTTTATTCCCGATGAACAGCTGGAGGAAATCATCTCCGCGCTTGTTGCCATTGACGACGAATATCTCAAAAAGATTGCCGAAGACGATTCGCCCTATGATGAGGAATATGTTTACGAACATATGCTCAAATCCGTTTCGTCAAAATTCAGCAGGTATCAGACTTATCTGATGCGTCTTGTGGACGATTATATGGATTTCATGGAGCAATACCTTGTGTCCATTGACGCCGTTGAATGGGAATAATCCGCCGATCGCAATAAGGTTATTTCGCATAAACCGAAGCAGTTCGGCCGCCGCTGTTTTTTCGGTGCGTTAAGCGCTGCATTCGGCTGCGGCTGTCGTTAAAGTTTGATAAGAGTTTTTGATATGAATATTCGTTATAAATCGCTGACTATCCGCGATGCGACCGCTGCGGACAGTGTTCAGCTCGCTGCTTGGTGGAACAGCGGGCGCATTATGGCGCACGCAGGTTTCCCGGACGGACTCAAAACAACCGCCGAAAAAATTGCTTCCGACATTTCAAACAGCACCGGGTGCCACAGGCTGATTTTGGAACAATACGGAAAGCCGATAGGCGAAGCAAGTTATCGCACCGTCCCCGCCGAGGCCGACGAATCCGAACAACAGCCCGGCTCCTCTGCCGCCGCTGCCGAAATCGGAATCAAAATTTGCGACTTTACAAAGCAGGAGCAGGGTCTGGGAAAGATCTTTCTGACGATGCTTATAAGTGAACTTTTCCGTCTTGGGTATGAAAAAATCGTTTTAGATACGAACTTGCGCAACAAACGTGCCCAACATGTTTATGAACGCCTCGGCTTCCGCAGGCTTCGCGTTAACGTCAATTCATGGGTAAATCAGCTCGGTGATTTGCAATCCTCCGTGGATTATGAATTGAACAGAAACGAACTGAACTGTTTCTATTGATTAAGCCGCGATTGATTAAGCCGCGATTGATTAAGCCGCGATTGATTAAGCCGCAATTGAATATTATATGAATGCCGCGCGATCGACACCCGTCTTTCTTTTCGGCATATTTTGCCGCATATTCGAACGAATTGAGCTATGCGGCTTTTTTTGTGCATATAGTTTACCATGATGGGATTCTTTTTTGCAATAAGCTGTATCATCGGCATAATTCTTTGCTGTTTCGGCGGCAGCGGCAGTGCAGCATTGGACTGTCTGCTTGCGGGCGCGGATTCTGCGGTTGAGCTTTCAATATCGCTTGCGGGCGCGTATCTGTTGTGGATGGGGCTTATCAATGTTGCTTCCGAAGCCGGACTTATCGAAAAGCTTGCGGCGCGAATGCACAAGCCGCTCCGCCTTTTAATGCCCGATGCAGGTGACGCCTCCGCCTCCGTGACGCTGAACCTTGCGGCGAATTTTTTCGGACTCGGCAACGCCGCAACACCTTTCGGACTTGATGCAATGAAGCGCCTTAACGCCGTAAATCCCGATAAGCAGAGTGCAAGCAATGCGATCTGCATGTTTCTTGCACTCAATGCCTCTGCAATTGAGCTTATGCCGACCGGTGTCATTGCTGTTCGTATTGCATGCGGATCCGCAAATGCCTATGACGTTGTTCTTCCAACGTTTATTTCCTCGGTTTTTTCTGCTGCCGCTGCAATTCTTGCCTGCAAATTTTTCGAATCGGGAGCGGGTGTGAAATGAAATATGTGATTCCGATACTTGTTGCCGCGCTGCTTGCATATGCCCTGATTCGCCGTGTGAACCCATATGAAGCCTTTATCCGCGGTGCGGCCGATGCCGTGCCGACGCTTCTTCGCGTTTTGCCCGCCCTTGCCGCAATGCTCGGCGCAATAACGCTTCTTCGCGGATGCGGTGCGCTTGACGCTCTCGGTCATTGGCTTTCGCCCGTTTTCGAAAAAATCGGCATTCCCTCCGAACTCACGCCGCTGATTTTGCTTCGTCCTTTTTCCGGAAGCGCTTCCCTTGCGCTTCTCGGCGACACGCTTACACGGTACGGTGCGGACAGTTTTGTCGGTCGTGCTGCTTCTGTCTGCGTCGGTTCAACGGAAACCATATTCTACACATTGGCTCTGTATTGCGGTTCCGTCGGCATCTCCAAAACCCGTCATGCCCTTCCTGCCGCGCTTGCGGGCTGCACGGCGGGTGTTGTTTCCGGAATACTTCTTGTTCGAATAATGTAACGGGATAATGCGGCCGAGGTCATTCAGGGTACTTGAAATTCTACACAATTATGTTATAATGTATCCGATTCCGAAAAGGATGGTGATTCTGATGAAAATTGATGTTATAACTTATCGAGACAAACTCTACGACAACATGCTGAACGGACACACGGTTATTGTTATCGATGTTCTCCGCTGCACAAGTGCGATTATCGCCGCGCTTGACAACGGCGCCTCCAAAATCATTCCCGCGGTTGAACCCGGCGATGCCACGGCATACGCAAGCCGAATCGGTATCAAGGACTGTGTCCTCGGCGGGGAACGCGGGTGTTTGATTCTGCCCGGATTCAATGTCGGCAACTCTCCGTTCGAATACAACCGCGAGACTGTCGGCGGCAAAACCGTCATTATCAGCACTTCAAACGGCACGGCCGCCATCTGCGGAGTTCGCAACGCGCGGCATATTTTTCTCGGTGCACTCAGCAACTGTTCTGCGGCTGCAAGAAAGGCTGCCGGTTTCATGGACGACGTTCTGATTGTCTGTTCCGGAACAAACCGCATGATTTCCGCCGATGATCTTTGCGCTGCCGGTGCAATTATCAATCGTTTGCGTTCGCTTTGCAGCGATCTCGAGCTTACGGATATTGCACTTATCTGTGAGCATCTTTACAACAGCTTTAAAAGCGGAACTTTCGATTTGCGCAAAACGTTCCACTGCGCCCGCCTTATTTCTCTCGGATTTGAGCGCGATGTTGATTACTGTCTTTCGGAGGACTCAACGGACTGTGTCCCCGTCTATGCAAACGGAATAATAACTAAATAATTTCTGTTTTAATTCCACTCTCCGTAAACGTCGCTTTATGCGGCGTTTATTTTTTTGCGGTCGAACAATGCCGCTGTGCAAAGCGAAAATGTTCCCTGCGAAACATATGTTTCCCGTGAAACATACCTTTCCGGCACTTCTTTCGTCCAATGCCTTGTTTGAGACATATGTTTCCCGTGAAACATTCCGACCGCTGCATATAACGAATCGGCAAATCCGATAGTTCAGGAGAAAAAGCCGACAATTTCAATTAAAAAAACCGTATTCGGCATTGCATTACCGGCAAAAAATGTGTATAATATGCTTAAAACAACATGTGCGGAGGTTCATAATGGCAAAATTCATAGCCATCGCAAATCAAAAAGGCGGCGTCGGCAAAACAACAACCGCCGTTAATCTTGCTGCCTGCGTTGCACAGCAGGGAAAGCGCGTACTTCTTGTTGACATCGACCCGCAGGGCAACGCAACAAGCGGCGTCGGTATTGACAAGGACGCATGTGAGTACAGCGTCTACGATATGCTTATCAACGGTGTTAATGCCGAAAAAATAATTATAAACACAAAAATCCCGACACTCAAAGTTATTCCGTCCAGAATCGAGCTTGCAGGCGCGGAAGTTGAGCTTGTGAGCCTTATGGCGCGTGAACAAAAACTTAAAAATTCGCTGCGCGGGATTCAGCACGAGTTCGATTATATCTTTGCGGACTGCCCTCCCTCACTGGGTCTTTTAACCCTTAACGCACTTACGGCGGCGGACACGCTGCTTGTTCCGATTCAATGCGAATACTACGCTTTGGAGGGACTTTCCCAGCTTATGAACACCGTTCGTTTGGTTCGCATGAACCTGAACCCGCTGCTTGATGTTGAGGGCGTTGTTATGACCATGTACGATAAGCGCACAAATCTGTCCGGACAGGTCGTAGGCGAAGTTAAAAAATTCTTCAAAAACAAGGTGTATGAAACGATTATTCCCCGTTCCGTGCGCCTCGGCGAAGCCCCGAGTTTCGGCCTTCCGATAACGCTCTATGATGCAAAATGCAATGCAGCAAAAGCCTATATCAGCCTTGCGGAAGAGCTTATCGAATGCGATAACGAATAATCGGCAGTTTAACAGATAATGCAAAATAATGAGAAACGGAGAAAATTAACGTTATGAAAGGACTCGGAAAAGGGCTTGATGCACTTCTCGGCGGATACGAAGAGCCCAATGAAACCGCCGTCAGCACTCTGTCCGTGTATCTGATAGATAATAATTCGGATCAGCCTCGAAAAAAGTTTGACGAAGCGAAGCTTGTCGAGCTTGCAAACAGCATAGCGCAGCATGGTATCGTTCAGCCTATTATCGTTCGCAAAGTCGGCGAGAGATATTCAATCATTGCAGGTGAACGCCGTTTCCGTGCCGCACGCCGTGCAGGACTGAATGAAGTTCCCGTGATTGCCCGCGAAATGGATGAACAGCAGGTTTTGGAAGTATCTCTGATTGAAAATCTTCAGCGTGAAAATCTGAACGCACTCGAAGAGGCCGCAGCCATCCGAACACTTATGGATGAACATGACCTGACTCAGGATGAGGTTGCAAAGCGTCTCGGGAAATCCCGCCCCGCCATTGCGAATGCGGTTCGCCTGCTCAGCCTTCCGGAGGAATTGCAGGCGCTTGTGCTTGAAGACAAACTCTCCGCCGGACATTGCCGCGTGCTTGCTTCAGTGCCGGACGAGGAATTGATGATTAAACTCGCCGGTCTTGCCGCGGCGGAAGGTTGGTCCGTGCGCGAAACCGAACGCCGAGTTGCCGATGCACTGGATGCAAAAAAACTTGAAAAACGCCAGCCGAAACGCGAAAAACTGTCAACCGACATGAAATCCGCACAGGACAGCCTGCGCGAGCATCTCGGAACGAAAGTACGCTTTCGCGGCGACGAAAACAAGGGTAAAATAGTCATTGAATACTACAGCAAAGACGAGCTTGCGGGCATTTATGACAGAATTATGGGCAACTGAGAGGAAATCGGAATGTATCTTGCAGATGGTTGGAAAGACTATGAAATAATTGATGCCGGGAATGACGAAAAACTCGAACGCTGGGGCAAAGTCATACTGCTGCGCCCCGATCCGCAGGCAATTTGGCCGATGAAATCCGCCGGCTATTGCGATGCGCATTATATTCGGTCCTCAACAGGCGGCGGTGCGTGGAACTTCAATCGCACATTGCCGGAAAGTTGGGTCATCAATTACCGCGACCTCAGTTTTATCGTTCGCCCGACGGGTTTTAAACACACAGGTCTTTTCCCCGAACAAGCGGTTAACTGGGATTTTATGCACAATTATGTGGATAAATATGTGAAAAAGAGCGGCCGCCCCTTCCGCGTGCTGAATCTTTTTGCATACACGGGCGGCGCAACATGTGCCTTGGCAGCCGCAGGAGCGGAAGTTGTTCATGTTGACGCTGCAAAAGGCATTGTTGCATGGGCAAAAAGCAATCTTGCTCAATCCGGACTTGCCGACAAACCCGTTCGATTTATCGTTGATGATGTAATGAAATTCGTTCTTCGCGAACAGCGGCGGGGACGATTCTACGAAGGGATCCTCATGGATCCGCCCAGCTATGGCAGAGGACCCGACGGCGAAATGTGGCGCATTGAATCAAACCTCTATCCGTTGGTTCGTGAATGCGTATCTCTTCTCAGTCCCGATGCGGGTTTTTTCCTTATCAACTCATACACAACGGGTCTTGCTCCTGCGGTAATCAAAAACGTTCTGACGACTGCGCTTGACGGGTTCGGCGGAGTTTGTGACGCTCAGGAGATCGGTTTGCCGATAACGCGCGGCGGTCTCGTTCTCCCCTGCGGCTGCACCGGCAGATGGTACCGCGAAGTATAGAGTTCACCGTTATTTTTTGCATATCGCAATGAAAAACAAAATTAAAATTATCTATGAGGACAACCATCTTCTTGTCTGTGAAAAACCTGTGAACATGCCCGTCCAGGCGGATTCATCAGGCGATGAGGATTTGCTTTCGGCCGCTAAGGCATACATAAAAGAGAAGTATAACAAGCCCGGCGAGGTCTATCTCGGGCTTGTGCATCGACTTGATCGGCCTGTCGGCGGTGTAATGGTTTTTGCGCGAACAAGCAAAGCAGCCGCGCGCCTTACCGAAAGCTTTAAAAATCGAAAAACAAAAAAACGTTATGCGGCAATAGTTTCAGGTTCTCCGTGCAGCAGTGCGGAACTTGAGTGCGATTTGCTGCGCGATGAGCAAAACAACATGTCAAGAGTGGTTAGGCCGAACACGCCCGGGGCTAAAACTGCAAGCCTTGAATATGTTTCTACAGTTACAAAAAATGGTTTCACACTGCTTGACGTCCTGCTCCATACCGGGCGGCACCACCAAATTCGGGCGCAATTGGCGTGGAGCGGCTGCCCGATTTACGGTGACCAACGCTACAATCGCGCCGCGCGAGTCGGTCAGCAGATTGCGCTCTATGCCTACAGTCTGACAATAGAACACCCTACCCTGCGCGAAAGCATGACTTTCACCTGCATACCTCACGGAGCAAAATTTGATGAATTCTCCGATGAATGCGCCGCGCTTGCGGCCGGTGTGCGTTGTACCTATATCGATAATAATCTGATTTGTGTTAATAAAAGTTCAGGTATCTCATGCACTGTCGAGGATGGCGGCAGCGATACGCTTGAAGCACGGCTGAATTCCGCATTCGGCAAAGTCTACCCTTTGCACCGCCTTGATGCGCCGACGAGCGGTTTGGTGCTTTTTGCAAGAAACGCGAGAACAGCTGCCATTCTCGGAGAAGCAATACGTCAGCGTAAAATCAAAAAGTTTTATCAGGCCGAAGTTTTCGGCGTTCCTACCGCCGTATCGGGGAGTCTGCGGCTTTTCGGCAGAAAGGATGCGGAGCGTGCATTCGTTCAGGTATTCGCAAAAGCGGTTCCGAATTCATTCGAAATGCATACCGAGTACAGGTTGCTTTCATCGAACGGCGGAACGAGTACACTTGAACTGCTGCTGATTACAGGTAAAACGCACCAGATTCGCGCCAGTCTTGCGCATATCGGCTGCCCGATCATCGGAGACGACAAATACGGCGATCGTGTCGGGAACCGCAGCTTCCCCGCCGGTCTGCGGCTGACAGCAACGCGCATTGTTTTTCCGAATAAGCTTGACGGGCTTGAATACTTATGCGGCAAATCAATTGAAATTGAACCGCCGTACAACACGCAATTAATAAAAAATCAGCTTTAGGACTGTTGAAAAGCATTAATCTGTTGTTTCACAAAAGCATTGTTTCACGTGAAACATTATCAGCACCGCAATTTCAACAGCGAAAAGAGGAATATTATGAATTTTTACTCCGGCGATTATGATGTGATTGTTGCAGGGGCAGGTCACGCAGGCGTTGAGGCCGCGCTTGCATCCGCACGAATGGGCAAAAAAACACTGTGTCTTTGCCTGAACCTTGATTCAGTGGCACTTTGTGCCTGCAACCCCGCCATCGGCGGAACGAGTAAGGGACACCTTGTGCGCGAAATTGATGCACTCGGCGGCGAAATGGGACTTGCGGCGGATGAGACTTTTATTCAAATGCGTATGCTGAACCTTGGAAAAGGGGCTGCTGTTCATTCGCTTCGCGCACAGATTGACAAAAACCGTTATCATATGCGAATGAAGCAGGTGCTCGAAAGCGAACCCAATCTGACACTCAGACAGGATGAATGCGCCGAAATAATTGAAAAAAACGGGAAAATTGGCGGAGTTGTCTGCTCGGGCGGAACCGAATACTCCTGCCGAGCAGTCGTAATTTGCACCGGTGTGTATCTGCGCAGTCTGATTCATATCGGAGAGCAAAGCGTCGAACAGGGACCGTCCGGGCTCGCGCGTTCAAACAGCCTTTCAAGCTCACTCAAAGAACTGGGCTTTAACCTTCGCCGATTCAAAACGGGTACCCCCCCGCGCGTCAGCAGAAACAGCCTGGATTTCACGAAAATGGAAGAGCAGTTCGGCGATGTTCCGATTCCGCATTTTTCTTTTTTAACGGAAGAACCAAAAAAGGAACAGCAGTGCTGTTATCTGACCTATACGAATGCCGAAACACACAGAATTATTCTTGAAAACCTTGAACGTTCGCCGATGTTCAGCGGAAAAATTCACGCCTCCCCAACGCGTTATTGTCCGTCAATCGAGGATAAGCTCGTTCGTTTTCCGAACAAGGATAGACATCAGCTTTTTATTGAACCCGAAGGAAATCAAACGAACGAAATGTACGTTCAAGGTTTTTCGACAAGCCTTCCCCGCGATGTTCAGCAGCTGTCGCTGCGCACCCTTCCCGGGTTTGAAAACTGTGAAATCATGCGTTACGGCTATGCGATTGAATATGACTGCATTGACCCGACCGCACTTGCTCTTACACTCGGCGCAAAGAATGTTTCGGGACTGTTTTTTGCGGGTCAATTGAACGGTTCGAGCGGTTATGAAGAAGCAGCGGCACAGGGTCTGCTTGCCGGAATTAATGCTGCGCTGTATGTTTCCGAGGAACCGCCGCTTATTCTTCGCCGTTCCGATGCCTATATCGGAGTGCTTGCGGATGACTTATCAACAAAAGGAACAAACGAGCCCTACCGAATGATGACAAGCCGCGCTGAGTACCGCCTTCTTCTGCGGCAGGATAACGCCGATCTGCGGCTCACCGAACTCGGACGGCGAACAGGGCTCATCAGTGACGAACGATATGCGCGTTTGATGCGAAAAAAGGAGGAAATTGCAGCTGCAAAACGTGCGCTTGAGGCAACCGTTCCCCCGACCGAAACACTGAACCTGCTGCTTGCCTCGCGCAATGAAAGTCCCGTTATCACCGGAGTGCGGCTCGGTACGCTCTTAAAACGCAAAAACATCTGCTACACCGATTTGCTTGAACTCTGCCCCGATTTGCCGCCGCTTTCCGATGAGGCACGCGAACAGATTGAAATTGATGCGCATTACGGCGGATACATCGAAAAGCAAAATGAGCATATTCGCCGTTTTGAAAATCAGGAAAACATGCTGCTTCCGCCTGATTTCGACTATGAATCCATAACCGGTCTTCGCCTTGAGGCGCGCCAGAAACTGACGGCAATGCGCCCCGCAAACCTTGGTCAGGCAAGCCGAATTTCCGGAGTTTCGCCCGCAGATATTGCGGTTCTGATGATAAAACTGAAACAGAACGGGCAAAACTCGGCAAATTGCGAAAATGAAACTGTTGCAGAGGATAAAAAATTATGAAACAACAAGTTGAAACCGACAGCCCGCTGATGAAAAAGCTGATTCAGGAGTATATCCCGAAGGCGAACGAACACCAACAAAATCAGTTTGTTCGCTATTACGAACTCCTTATTGATTACAACAACCGAATGAATTTAACCGCAATTACCGATCCGTTCGGGATTGTTCAGCGCCATTTTGCGGACAGTCTTCTCGGCGAAAAGCTGATTCCAAACGGCGCAAAATGCATTGACGTCGGCACAGGTGCGGGTTTTCCCGGCATTCCTCTGCTTATCATGCGCCCCGATATAGAGCTTACCCTGCTTGATTCGCTTAATAAACGCGTTGCTTTTTTAAATGACGTCGCCGCGGAACTGTCCCTCCCCTGCTCCGCCGTTCATGCGCGCGCAGAGGATGCCGCTCAAAGTGTTGAACTGCGCGAAAAATTCGATATTGCGCTGACCCGTGCTGTTGCAAACATCGGCACAATCGCCGAATGGACGCTGCCTTTCCTGAAAAGCGGAGGATACTCGCTGATGTACAAAGGTCCCGGGGCCGCCGAAGAGCTCAAAGCGGCCGAATCCGCACTGAAATGCCTTAACGGAACAGCCGAACTTCGAGAAATCGACACCGAATGGGGAGCGCGCTCACTCGTTCTGATAAAAAAACACGGAATAATGCCCAAAAAATACCCGCGACGCCCGGGTGTTGCCGCAAAAAATCCGCTCTGAGGTTATTCGCAAACCACTTATTGATTTTAACGGTCAGCTCGTTTTTGGGCGAAATTATCCACAGTTTCGCAATAAAATGTGGATAATTTTCAGAGTTTTGCACACACAGGAGGGAAATATGCCTGCAAAAGTCAATTTCATCATCGGACGCGCCGGAACGGGAAAAACATACAGTATATATTCACATATTGCGCGCAACGAAAAAGCAGCAAAACGTTCTGTTCTCATAGTTCCCGACAGGGCAACGTTCGAAACCGAGCGTTCGCTTTCCGAATACATCGGAGGCGGCATTCTTTATACATCCGTTCTGTCGTTCACAACGCTTGCACGCCGTGTCCTGACCGAAACGGGAAACCGAAAAACCTTTCTGTCCTCGCAGGGACGGCAAATGCTCGTTCGCCGCATTGTTGACGAGGCAAGCAGCGAACTCACCGCATTTTCACGCGTTTCAAAACACAGGGGATTTTCAAAGGAATGTGATGAAATAATACTTAAATGCAAGCGATTTTCGATTACGCCGGATGATTTATTATCCGCAGACAATCTCCCTGCACGCTTGCGTGAAAAACTGTCGGATTTTGCCTTGATTTACAGAAAAACAAACGAATATACCGAAGGCAGATACATCGACGGCGAAGATTTGGTAAATTCGCTTGCAGAGCGCCCCCCCCGCTCCTCCGCAGTCGGAACGGACGTTTTTATTGATGCGCCGGATATGCTGAATTCGCAGATAATCGGCATCATTAAAGTGTTGTTTTCCGTTGCGGCATCAGTCACAATCACATTTCGAATTGACATAACAGGAAGTGCACCCGACAGAAGAATATTCGAGTCGGATTTTGACGCATACCGTAAGTTAACGGCAATTGCTGGCGAAATGAAATGTGAAACAAATGTTATTCGAATGCAGGACAAAATGCTGCACCAAACCGGTGCGCTTCTTCATCTCGAAAAAAATTTATTCGCCTTTCCCTACCGAATTTTTTCTGAATCTTATCCCGACGAAACAGCAAATTCCATTGAAATTCACTCCGCATCGGACCGACGACAGGAAGTTCGCGCCGCCGCGGAAGCGATTCGGAACGCCGTCAAAGGCGGTATGCGTTTCCGCGATATCGCGGTTGTGCTTGGCGATCCGGATGGATATTCAACAACAATACGGCGTATTTTTGATGCTTATTCAATCCCCTATTTTATGGACTCAAAGCGCCCGATTTCATCTCACCCGATTTCCGAATTGCTGCTTTCCGCACTCCGCTGCGCGGAAAAGAATTTTCGCAGCGAAGATTTTATTCGCGTTTTTAAAACAGGGCTGACCACCCTGTCAAATGACGAATGCGACAGACTCGAAAATCATATTCTGAAATTCGGATTGAACGGAAGCAGGCTTTATGATGATGCGCCGCTGAGTGAATTTTTAAATGTGGAAATCGATGAAAGCATTGAAGAATCAAGAAGAACCGTTGCAAAACCCCTGGTTGAACTTAAAGAGGAGCTTTCGACGGGCAAAGATGCACGCACAAGAATTAAAGCGCTGTTTAACTATCTTACAAAATTAGGTATTGCAGAAAAACTTCAACAATACTGTGAAGAGCTTGCCGAAGCGGGGCAGTTGGATTCCGCCGTCGAGAATCGACAAATTTATGAGACCATTATCGAAATGTTCAATCAGTTATTTGCAATTCTCGATGATGAAGTGATAAGTTTAAGCAAGTTTTCGTCAATCGTTGAAGAGGGATTGATGAGCTATTCGATCGGCATTATCCCCACCACGCTTGATCAGGTAATCATCGGTGATATGGATAAAATTCATGTTTCAAAGTGTAAGTTCATGTTGATACTCGGCATGAATGAGGGGCTTGTTCCGAAAGCAAAAGCCGATAATGCAATACTGAACGACAGTGACCTTCTGCGCATGAAAAATGCCGGCATTACCGTTTGGGACAGAACAAAAAGCATGAACGGCTCAGAAAATTTGCGTGTATATTCGGTAATATCAAAAGCAACGGACATGCTTCGTTTTTCGTACAGCAATGAAATCGGTTCAACCGCCGCCGCACCTTCGGGGATGATCAGCCGCCTGCGCAGGATCTTTCCCAATGCAAAGCAAACATCCACCGCTTCCCTGAGCCACACCGGAGAAACGGATGCGGCGGC
>ERZ808278.741-NODE-741-length-17825-cov-4.359651_pt1 | contig 17825 bp, 18 predicted proteins | sample MGYA00521239_ERZ808278 | MGnify/ENA primary metagenome ERZ808278 (study PRJEB31516, sample SAMN03275600) | gut metagenome | biome: mammalia-associated habitat; material: feces | host: Papio cynocephalus | place: Kenya | collected 2012-07-17 ... | reverse complement strand
GAATACGACAGAATGTTTCCCCGCATCCTAAATAATGAAAAAGTTTTAACCATGACGGGATTAAAACAATCTGAGCTAACTTCTCTTTTTGATGGGTTGCAAAAAGAAAAGGAAACGCTGCGTGATTTCAGAAACTGAAAAAGTGAAAAATCACACAAAAGCTTTCCGGTTGTATGATTCCATTTAAAACGATTATTTTTTCTAAAATCTTTTTCTGAGGCTCTGATTTCCAGCCATTTCAAAAGCATCTTTTTCTTTTTCAGGATCGCATTGGGAAAAGTTCCATACAAGTTTTGATTCCTTTTCCTGATTATTACAATCTTACAAATAGAATTTCCTTGTAAAGAAAAAATTTGTCGAAAATTCCGATAAAATCGAAAATTTCATTTGACATAGCGGATCATTTGTGCTATAATATTGGGCAGATTTTTTTGAAACAGGAGTGATTTTCATGAAAAAATTTTTGGTATCTTGTGTGTCGATTGTAACGCTGTGTATTTTGCTGATTTCTTGCAGCAATGACGAGCCTTACAAAAATTACGCTTCTGCGCGCGTCACGTTAAATACCATGACTTTTGAACTGACCGAAGATCGGATGGACAAATGTGACAAAGAATTTTTCATTACAACTTATGAGGAATACGCCAAATTGAATCTTTCTCTGTTCTACAAAGAATCCTTTTTCGAAAACGGGAATTTGCTTCTGATCGTGCGCAAAGTGCAGGATGAGAAGGAATATCAGTTGATGAACACACTGGAAAATGAAAAAAAGTTGTATCCGGTCTTGGCACATTATAAAACGTCTGAAACAACGGAGACAGCGGATAAAATTGTCGTCTTTTTCATTGAAATTCCAAAGGAAAGCGGCTATACTTACAGCGGCGAATTATCCATTCAGGAAAAATAAAAACAGAGGCAACCGTTGCCTCTGCTAAAGTCACCATCGCCGCATCGGAGCACCGATGCGGCGATGGTGATTTTATTTGGATCGTGTATCCTCTTGTGGTGTTTGCGATGATGGTATTGAAACGGAGACTTTGACCGTATCCAAAGGTGCATCATCCGATACTTTTTCATTACAAGGCGTTTTGCATACCGAATCCGTATCGGAAGGGGTAAACGTATGCGGCGCCGTGTTTTCGGATTCTTTTTTCTCCAATTTCACCGGAAGATCCTGAATTTGCGCTCTGATTTCCTGCACATTCACCGATTTCCGCAAGAACGGTTTTTCCGTAAAGGCTTTCTTTAGGCGGCGCCGGAAAATTCCCTCGCGCTCCGCGCGTGCAAGGTGCCGCTCCCACAATACGATCACGCCGCGCGACAGATAACTTCCGATTTTGTCGCTGTTTTGCCGCAATTTTTTCCCGATTGCTTCCACCTTGGACATCTGGCGGTTCCAACCGACAATCGTGCATACCGTTGCGACGGCATCCAAAACCGCAAGAGACAGAAGCGCCCCCACAATCACCCAGCCAAGCGGTTGCGGAATTCGCTGATACAAAGCGTCCTGAAGCGGGAAAACAAACCGTACCACAAGACAACACGCTGCGCCCCAGATCAATGAAAACTTCAAGCAAATATAGCCGCCAAGCGATAAAAACTCACCGGTGTAATCCCACCATTTATGATGGAAAATACGATCGAGCAAGAAACCGGTCAGCCATTCCAGCCCCGATGTGATCAAAACCGAACATACAAATAAAAGCGGAAACGGTAAATCGGAGATCGGCGTTAAAAGCAAATGAATGGAAGCAACGCCGAAACCGTAGATCGGACAAAGCGGTCCGTTCAGAAATCCCCGGTTCACAAATTTCCTTTGCCGACAGGCGGCATATGCAACCTCCACACCCCAACCGACAAACGCGTACGTGAGAAAATAAGTGCAGAACAAAAACAACCAAACCGCCCCTTTCTCATATGCTTTTTTATTAGTCTGCTTCCGGTGCATTTTTTATGCATCCACACCGCAGTTCATTTTATTTTACCACGTTTTTTTACAAAATGCAACCCGTTTTCGGCAGATTTCGCAAAAAAGAGGGAAACTGAATGCACCCTCTTGACAAGGATTCGGTTTCGTGCTATACTGAACGTAATTCTTTGAAGAGTAGGAAGATAAGCGTAAAGTGTCTGTTGTACGGGGAGTTGGCAACAGAACGAAAAGGAGCCGGTACGGTTCTCCTTGCGGTCTATCTTCCGCATCCCGCTTCATACGGCAAGAACGGATCACTTCCATTCCATAGCCATATGTGTGCGGAAATGGAGGTGTTTTTTTATGACAAATCAATCACAGGCAAACCAATCACGCAAACCAACAAAATCCCCTAAAATCAATGTCCGGACGCTCACACTGTCCGCGATGCTGATGGCAAGCAGTGTGGTGATCGGAATTCTCTGCAAGAATTTTTTCACCTTTGGCATATACTACCGCATCACGTTTGAGAATCTGCCGATTCTATTGTGCGGTATGCTGTTCGGTCCGGTGATGGGCATGCTTGCGGGGGCAGGCGCAGACATCATCAGTTGTCTGTGCTCCACCAACCCGAATGTCAATCCGGTCATTACGCTTGGCGCCATGACGGTCGGTCTGCTTGCGGGACTCTGCTTTCGGATGATCCCCAAGACGCACCCGCGCCTGCGGCTGATCGCGGCAGTTGCAATTCCGCATCTGATCGGGCAGGTCGCCATCAAGTCCGTTGCCAAAATTCTGTTTTTCGGGATGCCGTTTTTCGGATGCTTCATCGGGCTTGGTATTTCCGCGGTAGTGGGAACTCTGGAAGCACTCGCGATCCGATTGCTTCTGCAAAAGCGAATCTTTGCAAATTACACAGATACCTTATCTGCAGAAAGGAAGCAGGAACCTTGACTTACGAAGAAGCTCTCGCCTATATTCACTCTGTCAGTTGGCTCGGCAGCCGTCCGGGGCTGGAACGTATTACCAAACTGATGCATCTACTCGGCGATCCGCAGAACAATCTACGGTTCATTCACGTTGCCGGAACCAACGGCAAAGGCTCGGTATGTGTCATGCTCTCCCACATTCTCACTGCCGCCGGACATAAAACCGGATTATTCACGTCTCCTTATGTCCGCTTTTTCAATGAGCGGATGATGTACAACAACACGCCGATTACAGATAAAGAGCTTGCAGAAATTACCGCCTATGTGAAACCGTTTGCAGACAGTATGCAGGACTCTCCAACAGAATTTGAATTGATTACTGCGATCGGATTGGTCTATTTCGCACGCAAGCAATGCGATTATGTCGTTTTGGAATGCGGGATGGGCGGGCGTCTGGATTCTACCAATGTAATCACGACTTCGGTGCTCTCCATTATCACCGGCGTCGCGCTGGATCATACCAGATTTCTTGGGGATACTGTGGAAAAGATCGCCGCGGAAAAAGCGGGAATTATCAAACCGGGCGTTCCGGTACTGTTCGGCGGTAACGATCCGGATGCGGCAAAGATCATCTCTTTGCATGCGCAAGCCGTCGGCTCACCATATTATGAAACGGATCGCTCCATGATCCATAATATCCGGTGCAGTCTGACACATTGTACCTTCGATTATAAGTTACACTTGGATCAGCGCATTTCTCTGATCGGCGTCTATCAGCCGTACAATGCCGCCGTGGTATTGGATGCCGTATCCATTCTGCAAAAAGAAGGCATTTTGATTTCCGACTTTGCCCTGCAAGAAGGACTTTTGCACGCAAAATGGCCGGCTCGTTTTGAAGTACTCTCGCAAAATCCCACCGTGGTCTATGACGGAGCGCACAATCCGGAGGGAATCGGCGCCTGCATCCGCAGTATCGCGAAACACTTTCCGAATTTGCGGGTTCTGTTTTTAACCGGCGTCATGGCAGACAAAGACTATGAATCTATGGTTTTTGATCTTTCCCGTTATGCGAAAGAGGTCTTTACCGTCACGCCGGACAACCCTCGCGCCATGTCTGCGGAAACCTACGCACAGATTTTCCGGCAGCGCGGGATTCCCGCCACCTCCTACCACACCGTGGAAGAAGGCTTACAGGCGGCATATCAGACCGCGCTGAAAACACACCGTCCGCTGATCATTGTCGGCTCTTTATATATGTACGCCGAGATCCGGGAAGCCGGAGAAAAACTGCATCTGTTCTGAAAAAGCAGTCTCGGAAGGCTGCGTTTTCCTGATGAAAAAGAAAGGAGCGTTTCGTGGACTTTTTTTCAAAAAAAAATATCCGGATCATCCTGCTGTTGATCCTGTTCACTGCTGTGGTTTTTGCCGCCGTCTGGAATCTTCCCGCGCTCTGGTCGTTGCTGTCCAAGCTGCTCCGTGTACTTTCTCCCGTGATTCTCGGAATCTGCATTGCCTTTGTTCTGAATGTATTTGTTTCTTTTTTTGAACGCAAGGTTTTTGTGTTTCTTAGGCGGAAAAAACGCAGATGGGTAAAACGTCTGTGCCGTCCGCTCAGCATTGCCACCACATTTCTGATTCTGATTGCGCTCCTATTGCTGCTGATCTTTTTCATTCTTCCGGAAATCGCGGGAACCATCGGCAAACTGGCAACCGATTTGCCGACGCATATCTCCGCCTTATTGGATACTGTCCGGAATTTTCTTTTGCGGCGCGGGATGCCGACTGATTTCCTGCCATCCTATGACGGCGGTTGGTCGGATCTGTTAAAACCGCTGACAGATTTTTTGAACAAAGGCTCCAGTGCGCTTTGGAAAACCGTTTCCGCATTCGCAACTTCGGTTTTCGGAAAGTTGTTCAATATTCTGTTTGCATTTATCATCGCCATTTATATTCTGTTGCAAAAGGAAATGGTCTTACGCTTTGCGGATAAGGTATGCGCCGCATTATGCAGTTATAAGCAGTATCACCGCTTCCGGAGATTCATGGTCTTAGTCAACCGTTCTTTTTGCAATTTTGTCACCGGACAGTTTATTGAGGCTGTGATTTTAGGGTTGCTGTGTTTCTTCGGCATGTTGATCTTGCAAATGCCCTATGCGCTTTTAATCAGCGTCATCATTTTGCTAAGCGCGCTGATTCCCATGGTGGGCGCCATCATCGGCGCGGGGTGCGGAATGCTTTTGATTCTGACGGAAAACCCGATTAAGGCGCTGGTATTTTTGGCATTCATCATTGCGTTGCAGGAAATTGAGGGCAATTTCATCTACCCGAAAGTCGTCGGAAAATCCGTTGGGCTCCCCGGTCTGACCGTGCTCATCGCCGTAACCGTCGGCGGGAATATCGGCGGGATTGCCGGTATGCTGATGGGGGTTCCGATTTGTTCGATTTTGTATGTTCTGCTCTCCCAATGGATGCAAAAACGGCTGAACCGCCGTCAGATCCTGGAACCCCTAGAGGACGAGCCGGAAGTGCCGACACCAAAAACACCGCAAGGTTCCGCTTTGCATTTCCCCGGCTATACCGATGTATCGGAAATGCCGGATGCAGAGGAGCCACCAAAGAAAACAGATACAGAAACAAGCCCGTCTTTGGCGAATGACACGCCTCCCGCCCATTCTGCCACGTCCGAAGAACCACAAAAACAAGGACCGCAGGATGCAGATCCGGCTCCATCGCAACAACATGCAAAATCGAAACGGCGTCCTTCTCTGTTCCGCCGCAAATGATCCGCGTTCCCTATGATCCTGACAAAGAAAGGTATAAAATTCATGGAAACAACCGCTCTGCTCCGCCGCGTTGGCATCGCGGCGGAATCTCCCAACAATCTGCGCATGACACCTTCCGTAGTTCTGCGAAACAACACGACGGTTACACCGATTCCCGTCGCATTCCAAGACAACACCGAAAAGATACTCTGTCAATACAATTTTACCGTTCAGAATGCCCCGATGATTTTTGCATTGAATCTCTCCCTGCAACATGCAGTCGGGTATGACATCCGGTGCAATGCATCTCCGCTGACGCCTCAAATGTTGGAAAGCGTCACAGGTGATGCCGGTATCTACGACATTACCGATTTGCTCAAAGACGGCGTCAACACCATCACTTGCAGCATAGACGCGCTTGCCGCGCATACCCCGCTTCCGGTGATAGAGTTATCCGGTCTGTTCGCGGCAGATGCAAGCCGCGATGGGTTTATCCTCACAATGCCGCGCGCATTGACGCTTTCTTCTGTACGGGAACAGGGATATGCATTTTACGAGGGTGCAATTCGCTATCGTTATGCCTATGAATGCAAATTTCCGCCTGCCTATGCAGTGCTGAAGCTGGAAACAGACGATACTTGCGACATTACGCTCTCTGTCAATCAAGCCACACCAATTTTACCGCAAAACGGCTGTTTCTCTATGGAAGCACAATTACAGGAAGGCACCAACACATTGGATCTTCGGCTTTCCCCAAAGCATCTTCCCCAAGCGCCGACCTATCCCGCACCGCTCCCCGCACTCGGACTCCGTCAGGATCCGGTCTTATTTGTTGCGACCGCGGAGCCGTCTGTCTGAATCGGCATTTTCCACATGTTTTAACATCCCACACAATTGAATTTTACCAAAAAGGGAGGAATCTTTTGCACAAGATTCCTCCCTTGTATTTTAATATTGCGTGCGATTCAATATTCCAGCATACCAAGTCCCAATTTCCGATATGCGCTTGGCGTAGTACCGGTGCGCAGACGAAATGCCTTGTTGAAGCTGGCGGTACTGTTAAATCCGCAGGCAAGCGCCACGTGCAGAACCGTCAGCGTCTGATCACTGTCCAAAAGGTTTAACGCGCGATCAATCCGCTTCTCCGTCACATAATCCCACAGCGAGACACCCATGGTTTTATGAAACAACGTGGAAAGATAGTTCGGCGTCAGCCGTGCCGCTTCTGCGACTTCCTCCAAAGTAAGCGATTCGGTGTAATGGGATAGCACATAATCGATCGCGGCTTTGATCGCCAACAAGCGCGGCGGGCTGAACGGTGTTTCCGTTTGTTCTGTAAAATATCCCAGCTCCCGGATAAGCGATACGGCGATCTCCATGATCCTGCCGCGCACCATCACGCCATATTCGGATTTCTGGGATTCCATCTCTGTCCTGATTTCCGAAAGCAACTGTCGGATCTGCTCTGTGGCAGGGTGGTTTCGCGGCAGGCGATTGGGAAAAGTCTCCGCGTGCCCTTTGCAAAAAGTCTGATGTGCGGGAGAAAGGCTATCATAGCGGGATCCCCAAAGGTACCGCGGTTCGAAATGCAGATTCCAGTATGCCAGTCCATCCGTGCCGGTTTCGGTAATGCAATGCACCTCATTGGACGCAAACACAAAAACATCGCCCGCCTGAATGTCATAAGATGCTTGTCCTGTTTGGTAGATGCCGTTTCCATGGGTAAATTCTACAATTTCAAACGGGACATGATGATGCGCCCGAAACGGTCTTTGAAACGGCGGCACCCGCATTTGCCAAACCCGAAGCAACCATCCGCCGGCGGACGTTTCTTGAATGTACCCCTCTGTAAATGCCATGGGAAAATCCTCACAATCGTAAAATAGTTTGCAAATCTCATATGATTGTTGATGACAGATCAGGGAAAAGGGGGTATGCTAAAAGCAAGATGTGAAATATTGTACTTTTTCGCAGAAAACCCCGATGCTTTTTTCAGTATAAACCGTTTTCTGCAACTTGTCAAGTGCTTTTTTCACAAGAACATCCCTGCTTGGAAAAACGCGGTTCTCCCAAACGGATCGGCTTGTTTCCTTGCGGCGGTAGAAAAAAGGAGAATTTTTTATGCAGGACTCTATGGTGATGGGAAACTTCAACCGATGCTCGAATCCCTCCGAACTCAAAATTACGGATATGCGGTTTGTAGACATCGACGGTGCACCGAAACGATGCACGCTGCTCAAAATTATGACCAATCAAGGGTTGGTCGGCTATGGGGAAGTGCGGGACGCTTCCAGCAAAACTTATGCGCTGATGCTGAAAAGCCGCATTTTGGGAGAAAATCCGTGTGACGTGGATCGTATTTTCCGCAAGATCAAGCAATTCGGCGGACCTTCCAGACAAGGCGGCGGCGTCTGCGGCATTGAAATTGCACTGTGGGATCTTGCAGGGAAAGCTTATGGGGTACCGCTGTATCAGATGCTCGGCGGCAAATTCCGCGACGAGGTCCGCGTTTACTGCGATACAGATGTAGATGGAAAACATACCGGGCACGATATGGGGTTGGCACTGAAAAAACGGCTGGAGATGGGATTCACCTTCTTGAAAATGGATCTCGGAATCGGACTGTTGATGGATGAACCGGGGGCACTCAACGCACCGCTCGGATTTATTGACGACATGAAAAAATACGCACCGCACATTCTCAACGTACAAGGCGGTTCGGTAACTGCGGACATGGTGAAACATCAAAAAAGTTACAGCATTGTTCACACTGCGCATCCGTTTACCGGCATTCATCTGACCGAACACGGACTGGACGTTTTAGAGGACTATGTCCGGCAGGTGCGGGAAGTCATCGGCTATGAGGTACCCCTTGCCATCGACCATTTCGGACATGTCTGCGTCGAAGATTGCATCCGCTTTGCAAAACGGATGGAGCCGTACAATCTGGCATGGATCGAAGATATGGTTCCGTGGATGTACACGGATCAGTATGTTCGCCTGCGCAATTCCACCACGATTCCGGTCTGCACGGGGGAAGATATTTATCTCAAAGAGGGCTTTGAAACACTGATCAAAGCAGGCGGCGTTTCTGTCATTCATCCGGATATTCTTCTGCGGCGGCGCTTTGGAATTAAAGAAAATCGCGGATATGGCAAACGAGAACGGCGTTGCCGTCGCGGTGCATATGGCGGAAAGTCCGGTTGCCTGCATGGCGGCGGTGCAGACTGCCGCGGCAATGCAGGATGTCCTTGCCGTGGAATTCCACTCGGTGGATGTTCCGTGGTGGGCAAGCATGGTCAAAGGGATCCCGAACCCCGTTTTTGCCAACGGATTTATCCAGGTTCCTACCAAACCCGGACTTGGGTTTGACGATCTCAACGAAGAAGTGCTTCGTCAGCATATCAATCCGAACATCCCCGGCATGTGGGAATCCACGGACGCATGGAATCAAGAATTCTCCAACGACCGAATCTGGAGCTAAGGAGGAAAGCAAATGGGACAGTACGAATTGGACTGTTTGTCCGGTATCGATCTGAAGAAAAACGGTCTGTTTGAAACCGTACAGGCAGAAATTGAAAAAAACCGCAAGGGCGACTTCTCTGTGCGCGTAACTGACGCGAACGGAAAGCCTATGGCTTGCAAAAAGGTCCGGATTACACAAACCAAACACGCGTTCAAATTCGGTTCTACGGCATTTCTCGCCGACGTGATAAAGGAGGACGCGGCACGGGAAAAATATGAATCCCTGTTTGCCAAGTTATTCAACCAAGGCGTACTCGCATTTTATTGGCGCGATGATGAGCCGACGCGCGGACATCTGCGCTTTGACAAAGGCAGTCCCTATATTTACCGCCGTCCGCCGGCAGACGAGGCATTGGAATTCTGCAAACGCGTGGGATGTGAGCCGAAAGGACATAATATGCTTTGGCAAAACGAGGACATCGGATTGCCGACCTGGTTCCCAAGCGACAAAGAGGACGCGTTGCACGCCATTTTGGAACGCATTGAGATTTTAGCCAAGCGGTATGCGGATCAGATTCCCGTATGGGATGTCACAAACGAATGCACCGTTGCGCCGGGACTTGCCAAAATGCCTTTGAATTATGACACGCACGCATGGCTTGCCGCAACAAAATGGTTCCCGCATAACCACTTGATCTTAAATGATTATAACGCTTATTTCGGTAACTACTACCGCGAGATGTCCGCTGTCTATCTGCAAGCGCAAAAACTGATGGCACAAGGGGCAAGAGTGGACGGGATCGGCATTCAGTATCATCTGTTCCGCAAAGAAGAAGACCTACCACGGGTTGCAAAAAACGGTACGATGATCAACGCCGCCTATATGCGGTCTATGTTGGATTGCTACGCACAGCTTGGCACGGCACTGCACATTTCCGAGATTACCGTTCCCTCTTATGGATACGATCCCGCCAAGTTGCAGATGCAGGCAGACATGGTAGAAAATCTGTACCGCGTTTGGTTTGCACATCCTTCGGTATCCTCTATTGTCTGGTGGAATCTGGCAGATGGGTACGCCTTTGTCAATCCCAAACAAAATGAGGATTACTATTGCGGCGGGCTGCTCTGCCATGATTTCTCCCCCAAACCGGCATATGAACGGTTGGAACAGTTGATCTGCCGGGAGTGGCACACGGAAACGACTGCCGAAACGGATGCCGACGGTATGCTCCGGTTCCGCGGTTTTTACGGAGATTACGAGCTTACCTTAGACGCCGCAAACGCACAAGCCTGCACCAATCTGCAAATTCCCAAAGAAGAAACCAAAACATGGACACTTATGTCCGGAACAGGAGCCTAATCATGCATTTTAATGACAAAGAAGAAATCATTGCCTTAACCCCCATGTGGAAAGGGGAGCGTCTGCCGGACGGCAGACCGTATGTCGCAGACAAATATCTGAGCGGTCTGCGCAAAATGACTTTGGAGGAAGTCTGGAAGCCATTGTTTGTCGCAGGATACCAGAGTCAGTTTGTCGGCGGCGGCGTTGCGCCGCTTCACGCGTTGCACGACGATGGACGGAAGCTCATCGGGCGCGCCGTCACCTGCAATTTCTGCCCTACCCGTCCCGATCTGCATGAGCTGATGTTTGCCAAAGGCGCGGAAGAAGGCAGAAAAGGCAATTACAATCAATGGGTAATCGATACCCTTGTGGAAGGGGACGTGGTAGTTGCAGATATGTATGACAAGATCTACAAGGGCACGTTCGTCGGTGGCAATCTGACCACCGCGATCAAAACAAAAACCAAAACCGGCGGCGCCGTGATCTGGGGTGGGATCCGCGATGTCGAACAGATGAAGCAGGTAGAAGGCGTACAGGTCTACTACCGCGGCATTGATCCCACGCCGATCCGGGATTTTGTGATGACCGGATTCAACACCGTCACTTCGTTCGGCGGCGCGGTTTGTCTGCCCGGCGATATTGTGTTCGGCGCGGGCGGCGGCGTCATCTTTATCCCAAGCCACATGGTAGCGGACGTTGTGGAAGGCGCGGCAAAAACGCATGTCAAGGACGATTTCGGATTTGAAATGATCGCGCAAAATCGTTTCACTACCGCGCAGATCGACCGCAACACCTGGACAGAAGAAATGCTCGATTTATTGACTGCTTGGATCAAAACCGATCCGCGTGGCGCGGAATATCGGGATCTCGACTGGAGCAAAGAATATGATCTGGCACGGAATGGAGATCCGGACGATACGCAAACCTCACTGTAAACACCAAAATACAACGCTTTTTTCAAAAGGGAGGAACGGACACATGACTACGGAAGAAAAACGCACACTCTGGCTGAAAAGTATGACTGAGCATCCGGAAATTCTAAGCGAAGCAAAAGAAAATATTGAAAAATACCGCAAAGGGTTCTGCAAATTGCATTTTGTAGATGAGGCAGGACAGCCGCTGGCAAAGAAACCGGTTAAAATTACCCAAACATCCCACGATTTCAAATTCGGTGCGCATATTTTCATGCTGGATGAATTCGCGGACGAAAACGACAACCAAACCTATCGGCAGTTATTCAAGGATTATTTCAATCTGGCAACCGTTCCGTTCTATTGGGACGGCTTGGAACCGGAACAGGGGAAGCCGCGCTTTGACAAGCATTCTCCGAAAATCTACCGGCGTCCCGCGCCGGAGCTTTGCATGGAGTACTGTGAAGAAAACGACATTGCCACAAAACTTCATTGCCTGGTTTACGATAAATTCACACCGGAATGGCTGCCGAAACAGGATGAAAAAGCCATGATTGCACATTATGAAGAACGCGTCCGGCAGATCGCCCAGCATTATGCCGGCAGAATGGTGGAATTTGAGGTCATCAATGAAACCTTGCAGGAAGTAGCGTGGACCACACAATCCGTTCTCTGCAAGCGGCGGGATTTTGTAGAATGGGCATTCGCGCTTGCAAGAAAATATCTGCCGAATGAGTGTCTGGTCATTAACGAAGGCGATGAGTTACCGGTTGTCGGTGCACACGATTATCGCGCCCCTTACTTTATGCAGATTGAAAAATGTCTGCAAAACGGCGCGTCCATCGATAAAATCGGCGTGCAGCATCATATTTTCACCGGCGCGAATGCCAAAACGCCGGAGGAATACGAGCAGCAGATACAAAATCACACCCATCTGGTGGATCTTGTCAAGCTCAAAAAAGGCATGGATATTCTGTCCGAATTCGGATTGCCGCTGGAGATTACCGAAGTCACCATTCCGACCTTTGGCGACACGCCGGAAGAGGAAGCATTGCAGGCAGATATTTTGGAAATGCTCTATACGCTTTGGTTCTCTCATCCGGCTTTGGATACCGTGGTGTACTGGAACACAGTTGACGGCTATGCCTATGTAGGCAACAACTCCGACTGGAATGAAAACAATTGCCGCGGTGGGCTGTTCCATCATGATCTGACGCCTAAGGCGTCTGCAAAACGGTTGTATGAGCTGATTCATAAGACCTGGCACACCGAATTGATCCTGACAACTGATGAAAACGGCTATGTGGAATTCAACGGATTTTACGGAGATTACCTTGCGGAAATCGATCACACGATCTGCGATTTTGGCATTCACAAAAATGAGCATCCGGTAACGGAAATTATCGGATAATGCAAAGGAGACGATAGAATGGAACCCAGCAATCAGAAAGTCGCACTTGTGACAGGTTCTTCCCGCGGAATCGGACGTGCCATTGCAATCCGACTGGCAAAAGACGGCTTTTTCGTTTATGTACACTGTGCAGGAAATCTAACCAAAGCAAACGAAGTGGCAGAGATCATCCGGGCAAACGGTGGAAAAGCACAGGTGCTTGCCGCCAATCTCTGCGATCTTTCCGAAACAAAACGCCTTTTGACCGAGGTACACAATGTAGATGTGTTGGTTCTCAACGCCTCTCTGCAAATCCGCAACGGTTGGCAAACCATCCCGCCGGAAGAAGCATATGAACAGCTCAACTGTAATTTTCTTTCTTCCCTGCTGCTGATTCAGGGCGTAGCCGATCATATGAAGGAACAGCACTTTGGACGGATTGTCACCATCGGCTCTGTGCAGGAAGCAAAACCGCATCCGGATATGTTGATCTATTCCGCTTCCAAAGCCGCGCAGACCAATATGGTACGCTCGCTCTCCTTACAGCTTGCAAAAGACGGGATCACCGTGAATAATGTAGCGCCGGGCGTCATTTATACAGATCGTAATGTAGAAGCTTTAAGTGACGCCGCCTATGCCAAGCAAGTAACCGATTCGATTCCGGTTGGATTCTACGGGGTACCGGAGGATTGCGCCGGCATGGTATCGTTGCTTTGCTCTGAAGAAGGGCGGTACATCACCGGACAAAGTATTTATGTAGACGGCGGGAAATCGCTGTAAAAATTCTCACAAATTGCAATAAGCGCATGATCTGTTTTCAGATCATGCGCTTATTTATTGAAAAAATCAAGTCAAAAATGAGAATTTCATTCCAGTTCGTCTTGTCGAACCAACATTGTCTGATAAACCACAGATGCCTGCGGTAGCAGAACACAATGTCCGTTTGGAATACGCAGTCCATTGACTGCCCCCGCCTGCGGCTCTACGGAAAGATAGTCCGCTCTGCCCCCTGCGTTATAGAAGATCCAGTGATCAAAATTCTCCGATTGTATATAGCGGAAAGATCCGACGTTCGCAACATGGGAATCTGCACGATAAAAACCGTGTAAGCGCACGCCTTGCGGCTGTAATCCGCGGATCAAATCCGCTTTCAGCCGTGCATCCCGCTCGTAAATCTGTGCGGGATGTGCTTCTGCATATTCCTGTGCGCCAACACAAACCTGCACATACTCCGGAGAATGGAACGTCGTATGCAAGCCAAAAACATACGGCATAGGGGTATCGCCGTCATTTTGCAGGCAATATGACTGCATATATCCGTTCTCTGTCAGCGTATCTGTCACAGTAAGCGTGAAGGGATAGGGATAATACAGATTGTTTCGGTTGTGTAAACGGCAAACCACCGTTCTTTCATCCGCCTGTAAGCAGGTAAACGGAGCGGACAGAACCGTTCCGTGCAACGCGCCGAACGCACTGTCTAACGGCAAGTAGTGCATCTTTCCCTGAAAAACAAACACGCCGAAAAAAGTACGGTTTGCCGGCAAAAGGATCGGCGTTCCGTACAAAACCGGTTCCCGCAAAAGATCCGACAGACGGTGCGGTGCGCGGAGGACCGGTTTCCCGCGATATTCCAGTCGCACGGTATTTGCACCAAACCACGGTAAAATGTCCGCTTCCCATGCACCGGCACGAATTGTTTTCGCATCTGCAAGTGTTTTCATATGCACTTCTCCTGTCAAAATCCTCATTTCAGTAATTTTTCAAGCGTATCCTAAACCTTTGGACACCGCAAGCAACCATGCGCCTTACGCACAAGGAAGTTTTGCGCCATAGCAGGCATTCTGCCTCTAACCGTGCGCAAGCCCGACTCCTATGCGGTATTATATCATAAAAAAGCAAAAAGTCAAGAGAAAAAACGCATTCTGTACAAAGCAGAATGCGTTTTTGAAAGGATCTGCGATTATCGGTGAAAACGGCGATATAACCGTGGGCGCAGTCTTGCGGCATAAAAGCGCAACAACATTCCAAGCGTCAGATCATACAGCCAAAAAACCACGTTTCCAAGGGCGATAAGCCACAGCAAATACCGTTGATTCGGGAAAGCGATACCAAGCAACTTCCAAGCCAAAAAAGCATACAGCACAATCATGGCGTTGCAGTACAAAATCTTCCCGCATATGCCAAGCCAACGTTTTCGTTCACATAGCTTTTTCACCACCGGATATAATCCAAACAGTACCGTATACTCCAACGCCCCCGTTTTGCTCGGCAAAAGGAGCAACGAAAGCAATGCCGTTCCGGCATATACACAAAGGGCGTTTGCAACGCCGGCTTCGGTTAAAATCCACAAGGTCAAAAGCGCGGTCAGCGCTGCAATCGTGAGATCCAGCGTTTCGATCAGCTGCCCCAGCAGAAGAAATAAGACGCCGAGCGCAATGCACATCGCCCCACGCGTCAATGCAAGTGTTTTTTGTTTCATCCTCTTAAATACAGCGGATCAGGTCGCCGCCGCACATTTCACACAGGCAATCCGCACAAATCAGATTTGCACAGCAGTTGCAGGCGGTGTCCGTTCCACGGGAATCCCGATATTGCCCACCGTAGGATTGCGCACCCGTGCGCATCTGCTCTGCCGCCGCGCGGTATTCCGCATTTTGCGGATCCATCCGACATGCGATAGCCAGCTCGGTCTGCGCGTCATAAAACCACCCGCGTCTGGTCAATACACAACCTTTCAGATAGTGCCATTCCGCATTGCGATCTCCCTGCGGGATGGCATCCAGCATCAGCTCTGCCTGTGCGTAGGAACCCATTTGCATTTGTTGACGGATCTGGGTATAACGGCTGTCCGAAAAATCCTGCGTATTTTGCTGAAAATCTTCTCCCGCATGCTTTGCCGCCGCGCGTTCCTTCTGAATCTGCGCATATGCCTCATTGATTTCTTTCATTTTTTCTTCTACGAGATCGGAGAGAGGATGATCCTGATAATTGTCCGGGTGGTACTTTTTCGCCAACGCATAATAGGCTTTTTTGATCGTTTCGTCATCATCGGTGCGGGAAACACCCAAAACCTGATATGGATCCTGCATGATAGGCTCCTCCTTTCCTTATGGGGATAAAATCCTCGGCATATCCTGTTTTTCGGCGGATGGGGCAAATCCCAGTACCCGATCCACCGTATCCGGAAATGCAAGATAAAACTGATTGTCCAAAAGTGCACGCAATTGTGGGTGCACATCTGTCAACAGCGAATAGGCTTTCTCCGCCTCCGCAAGTTCAGACAGAAGCGCGATCCGCACTGTTTCATTGCGGAAAACGTCCACGCCGGCGCATACAAACGGATTATAATTTCCGCTCTTTGCGTCTTTTTTTGCATCATCCGCCGCATCCAAAAGATAAATAAAACGTCCCATCCGGTCGCCGACGGTATGCGCAATTCGTGCCGCCGCATCCGGCAGATCATACGCGAACAATCCGGCAAGCAATTTTCCAAAGCACTCTGCTGCGGCATCCGGTGATGGGGAACGAATTTGTTCCAAGCAGTGCAACTGTGTCAGATTTTCTTCACACAAAGTCCGCCAAACATCCGGCAGTTTGCCCTGTCGGCGCAGATACGCACCGCCAAGCCGCCCAAGCCATGCAACCGCACGGGAAAGTCCGGTGGCATCCTTTGCGAAATCGTCACATTTATATGCGGCAAGCGCCGCATTCATGCGTGCGCCGACCGTCAGCGACGGCGTTTGTTGTAAAATCGGGCGCCGTCGAAACGGATGTAAGAGACATCTTCCGGTACCGAGAATCGGGCTTTCATGGCGCAATGCCATCTGTAATAAGACGCAGAATACCGCATCGTACCGCAGGGCAAGCACACTGCATCGTCCGGTGCACCGCCGCATGGTTTTACACAGACCGCAATATACACCACGGTACAATGCATAATCCTTGATCTTCACTTCCGGTGCTTCCAACCGCAAATATCCGAACAAGGCATTCCCTCCGTTTCGACGATGCATCCGCATTTTCTGTATCTTTTATTGTAACAAAAAGGAGGCGGGCTGCGTTGAATTCGGCATAAACTTTTTGTAAATAATTCTTGTTTTTGGCTGAATTGTTTTCCTTATCGCAATCGCGCAAATCTGCCGCTTGACAGACCATCCACGCTGTGCTAAACTGATTTATGGGTACCGAGTTTTCAAAGCTGCAAAGGAGATCAACGAATGACAAATGAAGAAATTTTACAGATCGCCATGGCGCAGTCCGCCATAGACCTTTCCTGCCATCCGGCAGATTTTAAAAAAAAGACTCCCGTCATCTCCGTTTCACAGCCGCATCCCAAGGCGCGGAAATATCTGACGCTTCCACAAGTATGCGATCTCTGTTCCTATGGAAACAATGTCGTCGCCGCAGTTGCACCGGAACTGGAGAACGAGGTTGCCGGATACCTCGCGCGCTACGATGCAGTGCATTGTTTTGAAACACCGCATTTGCATGCGCTTTCTGCCATTTTGCGTCCACACGGCTATGACGTGTGTTTTCAGGCAGAGTACTTCTTGCCGGATACAGAACTTCTGCATACACTTCCCTGCCCTTATCCGGTCAAATTTCTGACTCAGAAGGACTTTACGAATCTATATCTGCCGCAATGGAGCAACGCACTTTGTAAAGCGCGCAAACAACTGGATATACTCGGAGCGGGCGCCTATGCGCAAGATCGACTCGTCGGACTTGCCGGCGCGTCCGCCGACTGTGACACCATGTGGCAAATCGGGATTGATGTGCTTCCGACTTTCCGGCGCAACGGCATTGCCGCCGCCCTGATCTCCACACTGGCAATTGAAATTCTTTCACGCGGCATCGTGCCGTTTTATTGCCGCGCATGGTCCAACCTTGCGTCCGGGCGCAGTGCCATTCGCAGCGGATTTCGTCCGGCTTTCGTACATGTCACGGCAAAATCGCTTGCGCAGATCGCACAAATGAACGACGAAGCTACACCAACATGCTGAATGCAAACATGAAAATTTGTTTTCTTGTAAAACGGCATTACAGAAAGAGGGAAAGGCAGTTGAACTGCCCCAAATTGTACGGACAGCACAAAAAAGAGTCTCAAGGTAGAAAAT
>ERZ808278.740-NODE-740-length-17842-cov-4.027267_pt1 | contig 17842 bp, 14 predicted proteins | sample MGYA00521239_ERZ808278 | MGnify/ENA primary metagenome ERZ808278 (study PRJEB31516, sample SAMN03275600) | gut metagenome | biome: mammalia-associated habitat; material: feces | host: Papio cynocephalus | place: Kenya | collected 2012-07-17 ... | reverse complement strand
TAAAGCCAGAACACTTAGCGGATTTAAACAGAAAGATTTTAATTATATGTATTTTGGCACTTTGTGCAATGTTTTTGGTGATTGTAGTGAACAGTTATTACAATAACCGTCATTTTGAGATGATTTCTTACGATGTGAGTCACCAATCAAAAGGAAAAGAAATAAAGGTAGTATTTATAACAGATTTACACAGCAATTCTTACGGAGGGAATAATCAAAAGCTGTTAGATGCAATTCGTGCTCAGGAACCAGATTTGATTTTAATTGGTGGGGATATGTTTGTAAAAGATCCGGAACCAGATATGACGGTAGCGCTTTCCTTTGTAGAACAATTGGTACAATTCGCTCCTGTGTATTACGCAAACGGGAATCATGAAAAGAAAGTTATGGACTATTGGGAGGAAAGTAAGGATGCATTTGAAACATACAAGTCTCAATTAGAGAAGTTTGGTGTAACATATTTGGTAAATGATTCTAGTGTCATTACTTACAAAGGACGCAATATTGAGATTGTTGGGCTGGATCTGGAACTTCGTGATTATCGAAAAATCTGGCATCGTACGGAATTGACGGTAGAGGAATTAGAAGAGAAAGTTCCTAAGAGAAAAGCAAGTACGGATTATCGGATATTATTGGCTCATAATCCAAAATATTTTGATTTGTACGCAAAGTTAGACGTTGATTTGGTGCTTTCAGGTCATGTACACGGTGGTATTATGATTTTGCCAGTGCTTGGTGGCGTAATTGCTCCAGATTATCGAATCTTTCCTAAGTATGATTATGGAACATTTGAGTCGGAAAGAACGAAAATGATTCTATCAAAGGGGCTTGGGGTGCACAGTATAAGGTTGCGTGTGTTTAATAAACCGGAACTGACAGTATTTAAAATATAGGAGAAAAGGCGCTGTTGGGCAAGACAACAGTGTCTTTTATACTTAAAATGTGATTCTGCATGATTGAATATTCTCCCTTGCAATTCATGCAAAAATCATTTACCATAAAAGGGAATACAAAAGAAAGGCATTGTGAGCAGGTGACGTAAATGAGAGAAGGCATTTTTGAGTTGCGAACTTTGACAGCAGAAGAAGAAAAAGATTTAAAACATATTGTATATTCCACACACACATCTTGGCAAATCATGTTTGGATTAATTGCTGAGGACGTGCTGAGTGTGAAAGAAAAACAGTTGAAAGTTTCTTATAAGGAGCTAGTAGAGAAAGTTCATATTGTGAAAGAAAGTGCAGATGGGATTACAATTTTATGGAGAACCTTTGAAGCATGGATTTCCGAAAATATGAACTATAAGGATATGGGGCTTGTAAAGGAGTTACCTATGGACACAAAGGGACTAAGAGAAGACATACATGGGGTTACTAAAGTGTTAACATATTACCTTTGTGATATAGGAGACGAAATGTCTACAGAGATTGAAAAGCGGTTGGGTAGTACATTTGAGCATTATGATCAGGAAATGATTCATAACGAGGGCGTTTCTTTACAGGAACATCCCCAGATGCTTATGCGGTTTATCGTCACAGCGTTAGAGGTATTTGGATTTACGAGAATTAAGAATATTGGTGAGAATCAGTATATTGATACTTCTGCTATTGTATATGACGATTTTTGGTAAATAAGTAGGTAAGTATAGAAAATTGAGGGTTGAGGCATTAGGATGGAAGAAATTTATACGGTGATAAGAATAGATGATCCGGACTTTGGCTGTGAGGGGATTCCAGATGGGACAGTTCCTATGGCTACGGTTTATCTGAAGGATGAGGCAGGCAATGAAAAAATCATGAAAGAAAAAGACGGGTGGCTGTATGAATGTAATATAGCAGAAGGAGACAGAGTTTTCTATAAGGAAGGCAGTTTGTGCAAAGTATTAAAGAGGCAGGTATAAGTCTTATGATAAAGAAAGGAAGAACGATAGCATGTTTATGCCAGAAGACAATACATTTAACGAAATTCGTGAGAAATCCATTCGCCAGTGGTTACAGGAAATGAGTAATCATGAAGACGTTGCGGTTCGAGGCGGCGTAAAGGTTACAACGGACTATCTTGATGCTCTAAAGAAAAAGATAGCACTGCTAGAAGAGAAGAATAAATTGAAAGATGAATATTTAAAGAAGCTGAAAAATTCTAGATAGTGAGAAATGAATGTACATCTAAGGAATGTACATAAACAAAGAAGGATGTAGCGTTTGAGAAAAACACAGCATCCTTCTTTTTACAAATAGATTCTATTTTCCAACCTTTCTAGTCGCCTCTCTAAGCCATTCCTTTTCATCACCCTCCAAATATGGTGAAATATTCTGATAGACCTCTTCATGATATTGGTTTAACAGTTCAACTTCGCGGTCTGACATAAAGGAAGTATCTACTGCATCCAAGTCAAACGGTACCATTGTCAGATTTTCAAACCCCATAAACTGTCCAAATTCATTTTGAATATCCTTCTTGCATACAATCAGATTCTCAAGACGAACTCCAAATCGATCCGTTATATAAACACCAGGCTCATTAGATGTAATCATCCCTTCTTCCAAAACAGCACTTGTTACGATATTGTCAGGATTTTGCCAGCGGAAAGAGTTAGGTCCTTCATGCACATTTAGAAGAAAACCAACGCCATGACCAGTGCCATGGTTGTAATTCATGCCGTATCTCCAAAGAGGTTCCCTTGCAATGGAATCTAAATTCATACCACGGATTCCGTAAAGAAATTTAGAAGCCTTTAAATTTAGATGTCCCATTAATACAAGTGTATATGCTTTCTTCTCTTCATCGGTCAATTCGCCAAGGGCATATGTTCTTGTAATATCGGTAGTTCCTTCGTAATATTGTCCACCAGTATCACTAAGTAAAAAGCTTCTTGGTTCTAGTGTAGCGTTAGAGTCCTTTGTGGCGGAGTAATGAACGATTGCCCCATGTGCGCCGTAAGCCATGATAGGTTCAAAGCTTGGTTCGATGTATCCTTCTTGTTCCTGACGGAATTCTTCTAGTTTCTTAGCAGCACTTAGTTCTGTAATTTCGCTTTTTCCAATTGTATGTTTGAGCCAGTACATAAAACGTGTTACCGCAACACCGTCTTTAACATGGGCTAGACGAGTGTTTTCACATTCAGTTGGCGTTTTGACTGCTTTCATGAAAGTGATTGGACTCATACAGTCTACTATGGTAACAGAACCAGGGATACACATTTTTACCATATAGTTTGCCTTTGAAGTATCCAAAAGAACTGTTCTTTTATCAGAGATTGTTTTTAATTCCTGATATAAGTCGTCATAATCTTTCAGTGCAATATGACAGTTTGCAAGTTTTTCTTTTATGTTATCAGCTACAATACTATTTTCAATAAATAAGGTGGCATCCTTCTGTCCGATTAGCATATAAGATAAAAATACTGGGTTACAGCGGATATCATTTCCTCTAAGGTTAAGGAGCCATGCAATATCGTCAAGAGAGGTAAGTACGAATAAATCGGTTCCTAGTTCTGTCATTTTCTCTCTGACTTTTGCAAGTTTTTCTTCTCTTGACATGCCAGTATATTGGATATCTAATTCCCAAACTGGTTCTTTGGATAAGGCAGGTCGCTCCTTCCAGACCATGTCTCCTAAATCCGTATCCCATGCAAACGTAATCTGTTTTTCGCTTAGTTTTTCTTCTAACTTGTTTACAAATGCACAAGTGACAGTTCGTCCGTCAAAACCTACTATATTGTTTGAGCTTAATTTTTCTGCTAAATACGCTTCAATTGTTGGAACGCCAGGTTCTCCCATTTTCATGAGAGTGATGGTGCTGCCCTCTAACTGAGCAGCAGCTTGAAGAAAATAGCGTCCGTCGGTCCAAAGAGCAGCTTCATTCTCAAGTACTACTAATGTACCAGCAGAGCCAGTGAAACCAGATAAAAACTGGCGCATTTTAAAATATTCTCCTACATATTCAGACCCATGAAAATCGTCTGTACATACAACGTATGCATGGATTTGTTTTTCTTTCATAATCTGTCTTAATTGTTCAAGTTTCGTCGTAATCATTTCCATTATACATGCTTCCTTCTCTAAAGATTTGATGTAATAACTTTAAACTCTTTTGTCTGTCAGGTCAAGGATAAAGTGGAAAATATTGAAAACTGGTAAATATTTTGAAAAAGGAATCTATTATATGCAATATTAAGCTCTTTTGACTTTGTGAGGTATAATTAAACAGTTAATGTGATGCTGTTAGAGAGATAAGCATCAAGTGTGCAAGCAACTTTGACGGAGTTGCCAGTTCTTATAGAACTTACGGAAACACTCCATATGCCAGTTATATCATCTGCGATAGTTGTATAAGTTTTGCCATTTACAGTAACAGTAACAGTACAGCCATAAGCAGCAGTACCTGAAATTGTAGTTGCACCGGAGCGAATTTCATTCACAACAGGTTTTGCAAGCTGTAAGGAATCCAATGCTGCCTTTTCTTTTGCAAGAAGAGCATCTACACTTGCTTTGTCGGCATTGTCTTCGCCTAAAGCGATAAGAGCATCTGCTTCTTTAACGAAGGCATATACTGCATTGTAAGTTTCTGTTGTAAAGTTTTCGGCTGTTAAGTTCTTAATAGAACGGGTTGCAGCTTTTAATTTGGAATAATTGGATTCTACAGGAGCAGATTTTTCAACCTTGCAATTTTTGAAAGTAGAACCTTCGTTTGTAATGGTAACAGTACCTGTAATGCCAGTAATATCACTGGATTGTGTTGAACTGTTTCCATAGCTTACGATACAATTTAAAGAGGTAGAATCAGACTTTAATGTCATAGTATAATAGTCACCGTCTTTTTCTGTCATCGTTGAACCAGGAAATGCATTAGTATAGCATTTGGCATCATCCCAGATATAAATTGTTGGAGCAGCGCCTGTTGCACTTGCTACTTTAAATGTAAAAGTATGTTTTCCTGTTCCTTGTACAGTTGTACTTGGAGAAGGAGTTGCAGGTTGGGTGGAAACAGCAGGTGTAGGATTGGTAGAGGAACCACCTGTTTTTACCACTGTGTAAGACATATCGCTGTTTAATTTAATCCATGTGCCGGCTGTTAGACCAGTAATATCTTTTGTCTGTTTGCCAGAACCGTTATGTAATACGACATTGTATGCGTCTGTTGAATTCAAATCTAATACATAGTATCCATCTGCATTCTTTTCTGACATCCTTGTGCCAGGCCAAGAACCAGCTAATGCTGTACTGGAATCTTTCCATGCATATGCATATGGAGCTTCTGCCGCTTCTACATATAGAATATCTTTGCTAGATGCAGGAATTTCAGATTGTATCTGTTTGTCAATTGTGTAAGACATATCGGATTTAACTGTAATCCAAGTGCCACCTTGTAAATCAGTGATATCCTTTGTCTGACGGCCAGAACCATTGTTAATTACGACATTGTAATCATCTGATGTACCAAGAGATAATTTGTAGTAGCCGTCCGCAGTCTGTGTCATTTTTGTACCAGGCCAAGAACCAGCTAGCGGAGTGCTAGACCCTTTCCAAGCATAAACATAAGGGACGAAATCCGCTTTTACATATACAGTGTCTTCTACAATAACAGGTCCTTCGGAAACAATTGGAGATGGGGAAGGTTCCTCAGAAGGAGTTACTGTTTGAGATGGTGTAGGTGTTGGAACTGCGGATGTTGGGATGATTTCTTCTTCTAACTTATTGAAGGAGAAAGTAGCAGTTCTTGTACCGTATTCATTGGTAGCTTCCACTTGAACTTTTACTACGTCACCAGGGTAAGCAGTTTCCCCAATTGTGAAAGTATCACCATCATGGGCGATGAATTTCTTAGCACCATCTACAGATACTTTGGCGAAATCAGCACCAGAAAGGGTTAATGTAACTGTTTCAGTACCGCTAAACCAAGGATTGCCAATTACGCTTGCTAAAGGCATTCCGTCTGGTTCTTCGATAAGGATTGTTCCGTTTGCTCCGCTGTTAAATGTAACCTTGCCATTGGTAACAACTGCACAGGAGTAATCATAAGCATTTACAAGATATTGACCATCGGCCCATAGGGAAGAAACGTCGATTGTAACATCTGTATTACTTGTACATCCAATACAAGCAGCAATTTTATCGGAAATATCCTTTGCTGTATTGGTATAGGTTCTAGAAAATGCAACTCCATCGTTTGTTTCAAGAGCTGCGTTTTGACCAGCACCTACTGCAATATGATTATTACGGAATGTACCAACTTTTTGCCAGTGTGCTAATGTTTCCTGGTTCATGCTATCCCAGTTCATATCGGAACGAAGATTGTGTTGACCATTTGCAGCAGCAGTATTGTCATATGGGCGGTCTGACTCATCTCCGTAGTAAATCTGAACTGCACCAGGACATAATAAGAAGGCTGAACCGTTATAGATTGAATTCCCTCTTGTTAAAACACTATCGTGTGAGGATATGTAAGATAATACATTAAAGTCTGGATCGGAATTGATGCTGTCTGCAAACCCCTGATAAGTTCCTGCTACACGATTCTTGCTTAAAAGACCAGCACCTTGTGTACTGAAGTTAATGATAGAATCGAATCCACCTTGTGTATAATATTCATCTTTGTATACACCATGATCCCAAACTTCACCTGTCATCCAGAATTTGCTGTCGTCTAATGCCTTGTCTGGGTTTTTGGATTTCCAATCATCTAAAGCTTCCACACATGCATTTTTTAATGTTTTCCAGGAAGCGTATTCTACGTGTTTTGCAGTATCACAGCGGAAACCGTCAACACCGTATTCGCGAACCCAGGATTGTAACCAGTATGTTAGGCAGTTTCTTACGGTCATGCTCATGTTATGGGAAGAGAGGTAAGAGTTTAATTTAGAAACTTCTTCATTGTATCTTCCTTCTTTCGTCCACTTATTTTTTAGGAATGTAGGAATCGATACGGTATTAGTAGATTCGGTTTTGAAATCAGGCAAACCAGAAAGATTCATTAATTGGTTGGTAGAACCGCCTTGTGTATATCCAGGTAAACCAGAGCGAACCCAGTTTGAACCCCACCATTTGCCCCAGTCTGTACTAGAAGATTCATAGTCAATTACACCATGGTAAGTGGAGTTATTAATTCCAGAAGAACGGAAGTAAGCATCTTGCCAGCCATTTTTTAATGTACCAAATCCGTACTCGTTCATGTCGTAGATTGTATTATAACCAGAATGATTCATAACGATATCCATAACAATACGAATCCCATGTTTATGAGCTGTATCAACTAACGTTTTGAATTCTTCTTCTGTACCAAAATTTTTGTCGGTATCCGTATAGTCTAATACATAGTAGCCATGATAAGAGTAGTGAGCATAACTTTCGCTTCCATCCCCACCTATAACATAGCCATGAATTTGTTCGTATGGAGCACTGATCCAAAGTGCATTCACACCTAAATCGGTAAAATATCCTTCATTTATCTTATCTGTAATTCCTTTGAAATCGCCTCCATGGAAAGTAGCACCTTTGTCATTGTAATTGATAACGTTACCATTTTGGTCCAGACCTCTGTTATAAGCATGGTCATTGGACTTGTCACCGTTATTAAAACGATCCGTTAACAAAAAGTAAACATTTGCATTGTCCCATGTGAATTTGTTGGCATTCTTTGTAGTGATGGTGGAAGCGGCCTTAACGGTTGTCTTGGATGGAACGATATGTAGCCCTCCAAGCATATGTGGCTGCATGGTGAATGCAGTTGCCATAGCTAACATGCCGGCAAAGGCTCTTTGCAATCCTTTTTTCTTTTTTAAATGCACTATTATAACCTCCTTATACTATGTGAAATTGTTGTATGTGTATAGGAAATGAAAGTGTAGTAGGTAAGATATGAGTAAAGATTTCCTGTACAATATAATGATATAGGATGGAAAATGTGAAATAAATATAAAATTTCTAATATATGTGTTAGATATTTGTGTAATGTGTATGGTTTTCTCGTTGCATTCACATAATAGCATATACGATGTTGCAATTTGTAATAAAATGAAAGTATGATGCTCCTGATGAAAATTAATTATGTCGTGAAGAAGAATCGTTCTTGTTGCATCTTTCTTATAATGTGTTATAATAAATGAGATTATATTTATAAGTATAATTGCATACTATGAAAGAAAGGCTAGGAAGTATCAATGAAATTACTTGAAGAAAGAATCCGAAAAGACGGTATTGTAAAAGAAGGAAATATTTTAAAGGTGGACAGTTTCTTAAATCACCAGATGGATACCAATTTATTTGCTGAGATGGGAAAAGAGTGGAAACGATTGTTTGGAGACAGGACAATTAACAAGATTTTAACCATCGAAGCATCCGGAATTGGAATTGCCTGTATTGTTGCACAACAGTTTGGCGTGCCAGTTGTATTTGCAAAAAAAACACAGACTCTTAACATCGATGGTGAAGTATATACCTCTCGAATTCATTCTTTCACTCATTCAAAGGACTATGATGTAATTGTGTCAAAGAAGTTCTTAGGAAAAGATGATCATGTATTAATTATTGATGATTTCTTAGCAAATGGCTGTGCTTTAGAAGGTCTTATGAACATGGTAAATGATTCAGGAGCAACGCTTGAAGGTATCGGAATTGCAGTAGAAAAAGGATTCCAAAATGGTGGAAAACTTATCAGGGACAAGGGAGTACGTTTGGAATCACTTGCGATTGTGGAATCCATGGATGCAAAAACAGGGGAAATCATTTTTCGTTCTTAAGACAGAATTTACTTATGTTAAGTGAAAAAAGCATAGGGGATGACAAGATGAAACAAACTAATATGATTTCATAAAAAATCACATTCATAAAAACTGTGCTTATCTCATATATTTAAGAGAGTAAATGCAGATTGGATGTGATTTTTTTGAAATTAATATTTCGATATATTGCTCTATTAGAGCTAGTAGTTATGTTATGTACTGGGTCTTTTGTTGTTTTTCATGATACTGTTAGTGCGGAGAGTGTGCAAGTTATCAATACAGAAAGCACAAAAGAGACAGCAGCAGAAACACCGAAAGAACTAAGTCAGCTGTACGCCCAGTCTGCATGCTTATTAGATGGAGATAGTGGGCGTGTTTTGTATGAAAAAAACGGATACGACCCAAAAGCGAATGCTAGTACGACTAAGATTTTAACCTGTATTGTGTCCTTGGAAAATGGAAATCTGGAGGATGTTGTAACGGTGTCAAAATATGCTGCCAAACAGCCAGATGTTCAATTAAATGCTCAGTCAGGGGAACAATTTAAACTAAAAAATCTTCTTTTATCTTTGATGTTAGAGTCACACAATGACAGTGCAGTAGCCATTGCAGAACATATTGGAGGTTCTGTGGAAGGCTTTGCAGCTATGATGAATCAAAAGGCAATGGATATCGGATGCAAGAACAGTCATTTTGTTACACCTAACGGATTAGATGCTAGTGACGGGCAAGGTCAGCATTCTACAACGGCAACGGATTTGGCTAGGATTATGAGGTATTGTATCAAAGAATCGCAAAAGAGTAAGGAATTTCTTGAGATTACAAGAACACCTGCAGCTACCTTTTCCAATGAGGCTGGTTCAAGAAGCTTTTCGGTAGTGAACCACAATGCTTTTCTATCTATGATGGAAGGTGCTTTGTCAGGAAAAACTGGTTTTACATCAAAGGCGGGATACTGTTATGTTGGTGCCTTGGTACGGGATGGAAAAACATTTATCGTTGCCTTATTAGGCTGTGGCTGGCCAAATCATAAAACCTATAAGTGGTCTGACACAAGGAAACTTATGGAGTACGGAATTAAGAACTATAACTTTAGTGATGTACTGGATAAATCAGCTGCATTTAATCCTATTCCTGTAAAAGATGGGATACCTGAATCTGAAACACTTTCGGAGCAGGCAACTGTACCGTTGGAAATAGATTTTGAACAAGACGATTCTCTTAAAGTACTCTTAAAGGATGGAGAATCAGTGGAGCCAGTCTACCGTATTCCTAAAATCTTAAAGGCACCTGTAAAATCAGGTGATGTGGTAGGAAAGGTGGAATATAAGCTTGGCGATGAAGTGATTCGGGAGTATTCCATTTTTGCATCAAAAGATGTGAAAATGCTAGATTATAAATGGTGTCTTCATAAAGTAATTAGCAGGTTTCTGTGTGGAAATTAGATTGCATCTAGCTTTTTAATATGGTATTCTATCCTTTGAAATCGAATAAAGTCATAGATTGGGAGAATGGTTATGAACACGAAAGAAGAACGACTCGGAACTGAAAACGTATCAAAGCTGATGCTCGCAATGTCAGTTCCGTCAATTATCGCTCAGATAATTAATATTTTATATAGTATCGTAGATCGTATTTATATCGGGCATATCCCTAATGTCGGTACCAATGCATTAATCGGAATTGGGGTTACGTTCCCGATTATTACGTTAATCTCAGCATTTTCAGCATTTGTTGGCAATGGTGGTGCACCGTTATCCTCCATCGCACTTGGGAGGGGTGATCGGGAGCGGGCAGAAAAGATTCTTGGCAATGGAGTATTTCTGTTAGTTCTGTTCACTGTATTATTGATGGGAGTTTTTTATGTATTTCAGACTCCAATTTTGTATCAGTTTGGTGCCAGTGATGCAACCATTGGATATGCATCTTCCTACATATCGATTTATTTGGCAGGAACGATATTTGTTGAGTTATCCTTAGGTTTGAATACCTATATTATTGCACAGGGGCAGTCAATGATTGCGATGGCTTCTATCTTAATTGGTGCTGTTATCAACATTATTCTAGACCCTGTTTTTATATTTGTGCTAGGCATGGACGTGCGTGGAGCTGCAGTTGCAACAGTCATTTCGCAGGCGTGTAGTGCAATCTGGGTAGTGGCGTTCCTAATTGGAAAACATTCTACGCTAAAGATTAAATTAGACTGTATTAAACCAGACTGGAAGATTATTGGCTCCATCTTCGCCCTTGGTATCTCTCCATTTGTAATGCGTGCTACAGAAAGTTTGATTAGCATTGTGATGAACCGAGGCTTGAAACAGTATGGTGGTGACTTGTATGTAGGTTCCATGACAGTAATGCAAAGCGTAATGCAGCTGCTTTCTGCGCCGCTTAGTGGATTTACCCAAGGTGTGCAGCCGATTATCAGCTATAATTATGGTGCAGGAAAATATGACCGTGTAAGAAAAACCTATCGAAGAATGATTGCAATCAGTTTCTTGATTTCCTTTGCTGGAACAGCATCGACAATGATTTGGCCAGGAGTATATGCTCGTATGTTTACCAAGGAGGCAAAACTAATTCTGTTAGTACAGCACAAAATGCCGATATTTATGCTTGGTATGTTATTATTCGGATTGCAGATGGGCATTCAGCCTACGTTCCTTGCGTTGGGACAGGCTAAAATATCCCTGTTTATTGCGATGCTTCGTAAAGTTATATTATTAGTACCGTTGGCAATGATCCTTCCACATTGGATGGGTGTGGATGGAGTGTATATTGCAGAGCCAGTTTCTGATATAATATCTGTAGTAGTTGCATGTGGCTTGTTCTATTTTAATATTAATAGAATCTTGACGAAAGAAAATGCGGCAAATTAACAGAATCGTTGGATATTCGAAAAACGATTGTTTAACATGCTTAACTCCTGTCAAAAATATAGTAGAATATAACATTTTACTATACATTTGACAGGAGTCTTTTTATGAATCACTTTTTAACAGACTATTTAACCAAATTCATTAACGTTCCATTTGTCCTAAAAACAGAAACAGATGAAACGAAAATTGGTAATGGAAAGGCAGAATTCACCGTTACCTTTCATAAGGAAATCAGCAAAACCGATTTATTAACCAGTACTTCTCTAGCACTTGGAGAAGCTTATATGAGAGGTGACATAGAAGTAGATCGTGACTTATATGAAGTCTTAGATCTCTTTATGGGGCACATGAACAAATTTACCACAGATAAATCCAAACTGAAAAAATTAATTATCACTTCCCTAAATCGGAAAAATCAGAAAGCTGAAGTTATCTCCCATTATGACATAGGGAATGATTTTTATAAGCTATGGCTGGATGAATCCATGAGCTATTCCTGTGCCTATTTTAAAACAGACCAGGATACTTTGTATGAAGCTCAGGTAAATAAAGTAGAACACATTTTAGAGAAACTCCATTTGAAAGAAGGCATGACACTTTTAGATATTGGCTGTGGTTGGGGCTTTTTGCTGAAACAGGCGATTAAGAAGTACGGTGTAAAAGGAATGGGAATTACATTAAGCGAAGAGCAGTACAAGAAAATACAAGAGGATATCAGAAAAGAAGGATTAGAAGGAAAACTCACCGTAAAACTTATGGATTACCGCCAGTTAGAAGAAAGTGACCTGCAGTTTGACCGTGTCGTTAGTGTGGGCATGATTGAACACGTTGGCAGAGGACATTATGAGCGTTTTATGAAAAATGTGAATGCGGTACTTAAACCAAAAGGATTGTTCTTGCTTCATTATATTAGTGCATTGGAAGAACATGAAGGAGATCCATGGATAAAGCGATACATTTTTCCAGGTGGAGTAATACCAAGCCTTCGTGAAATCATCGATATACTTCCAGAGTTTCATTTTTATACGCTGGATGTAGAGAGTTTGCGTCGTCATTATAGCCGAACCCTTGCATACTGGAGAAAGAATTTTCTTAAGCATAGGGATGAAATTGTACAGTCAAAGGGCGAAGAATTTGCACGTATGTGGGAATTATATTTGGCATCGTGTCAGGCAACCTTTTATAATGGAGTAATCGATATACATCAGATATTAGTATCGAAAGGTGTTAATAATGAAATACCGATGAATCGAGTAAGATAAAAAAACATGAGTGAAATCAAAGAGCCAAACCTTTGTTAGAGTGGTTTAGCTCTTTTGTACATAGAGTTTTGATAGAATAAGAACTGGCTTGTTTTAAAATTGTTATTCTTCGTGCATTTCAAGTAACTCATTATTGGTAGCGATTGTCTTCTTAACACGATTGATATACTGTCTAGAACAGTTAAGCTGTTTTCCAATATCTTTATCACTATACCCCTTCATAAGAAGGATTACGATTTCTTTTTTTGGATAACACAATGTATTGAGTTTCTTATGTAAATCATATAAAAACAAGGTGTCCTTCATAGTAGAATCATCGGAACTTATGATTAGATCCTCATAAGGAGTCTGATTTTCGATTTTTTCCTGCTCACATTTACTGCTTGCGTATAGTTTGCAAAATCGATGATAGATGGCGTTTTTCAAGTAAGATATGCAAGCGTATTCATTTTCTAAATAGGTTACATTTTCGAGAGCCTCGTACAAGGCTAGACATAGTTCCTGTATACTATCTTCATACTCAATGTAGTAAAGTTTTTTTGCATATTTTTTAATTAATGGCTGAAATCGATTCAGAATTAAATTGAAATCGTTTTCATCTTGATGAATTTTGAAGTGTTTCATTAGTTGTAAGATACTTTGACTCATATTTTATCATCCCCTCATCTTTAAATAAGGAGAAAATATGTTATTTGGAAACTTAATCATAAGAATAATGTAATTATATAGATAAAGATATCATATATGAACAAAACAAAGATTTTTAATAAAAAATAAGTTGCTAAAATGAAAGACTTTGTCTTATTACATTACAAAATAAAGAAGGAGGTGATAGGATGGAGGATGTTTTGTTGTCAGTCACTCAGTCCCAAGGAATCTGGACGGTTCTATTTGTATTTCTGCTTTTGTATACCATTAAAAAAAACGACAAATTAGATGAAAGACAGGAAGAACGAGAGAGAGAGTACCAGACATTGTTATCTGATTTGACAGATAAATATGCTGTACTGATGAACATGAACAAGCAGATTAATAATTTGTACAAGCTTTTACATGATTCCAATAAGAAGTAAAAAACAGCTCCCTCGTTTTGAGGGAGCTTAAGGAGTTTAGAAATAAGAAAGATTAAGATTAAAGCATTCCAAGCAGTGATTTCCACATCTTGCCTTTGGCAGTGATTTCTCCATCTAATGTACTGTAACCAAGTACATTCTTCTGATAACTGTTTACAGCAGCAGTAAATTTGCTTCCTGCAATGCCATCAGCCGTTCCGCAATTATACCCTAATGCATTCAAACGTTTTTGAAGTGGGGCAACAACAGCATGTCTGTTGTTAACTGTGGCAGATACTGTAACAGTTTTGGATAAGGTTTCTGTACCTGCAATACCATCTACAGATGCTCCACATGCAGCCTGAACTTCACGAACAAATGCATTTAATGTGTAGGCAGGATTAGAACCACCATCAAAATAGCCAATGTTCATATCCACATTTCCGCTGATTCCTGGAACAGAACCGGTAGAAGAGTGCTGCCAGATATAAGCGTTAGAACCATAATTACCGATTGTACTGGAATATCTTGCAAACCATAATTTTGCACCAGTCTGGCTGATTACGGAATCGATATCAATGTAATTTCTTACATAATCTTCATTTGCATAGACAACTGGTGTGAAACCTGCTGCTTTTACAGTTTGGCAGAAAGCAACAGCCCAGTTTGTTAAAGTGGATTTGGATACGGTTACCCCTTTCTTTTTGGCGTAATCCATGGAATCATATTCAAAATCCCATGCTAACATACAATTGCTTGTGTATTTCTTTGCTTCGGCAATTATGTAATTTGCTTCATTTACAACCATATCGCGGCTGTAAGCATAAGAGAACCAGTAAAAATGAGGTGTTACTCCATTGGCTTTTGTGTTAGTTCCGTTGTAAGAACATCTCTGGTCAATGTTGTTTTTTCCGTAACCAGCACGGATGAAAGCAAAATCCACTCCACTTGCCTTTACTTTTGCCCAGTCAGGCTGTCCTTGATAAGTTGAAACATCGATTCCTTTTGTACTCATAATAATCAATCTCCTTTAAATAAATTTTGAAGCAACCAGTCATTTAAGCTGCTATTTTGTATTACACCAATATAAAAAGGAAAAAAGAATAAAATTGTAAACTAGTTTTATAAAAAATACTGAAATATCCTAGAGTATGGTATAATAGCACAGAAATGAGAATTTGGAGGTATTTATGCAGGATTATATTCAGATGCTTAAAAATACATTTATCTGCAAAGAGCTTACAGATGAGGAGTTTATGTACTTTGTATCAAAAGCTAATATTCAGATGAAAAAATACAGAAAAAATGAGTTTGTTTTTCGAGAAACGCAAAAGCCCACAAAACTATTTTTGCTGGTAGATGGGTACATTTCCGTATATCGTGATACTATGTCTGGAAAAGTCTTGCCAATAGCAGATATTGTGGATAGTGGTGATATATTTGGCGAAGTGTATTTGTATATGCAGAAACCAAGATATGACTTAAATGCCATAGCCAAAAGGGAAAGTCTTGTTATGACATTGGATTCACAGATTTTTAACTTGCCTGAGAACGAAGTACATTTGGCATATTATAAGATAACAAAAAATCTGCTTACTATGTTTGCGAGAAAAGCATTTACACTGAATACCAAAATACAGGTACTTAATAGTGGGTCTTTACGGCAAAGGATAGTCCGTTATATTACTAATTGCGAGGAAGTAGATGGTATCGTGAAAATGACACTGACAAGAGAAGAAATGGCAGATTTTTTAAATACTACAAGACCGTCTCTTAGTCGGGAACTAAGTAATATGCAGAAGGAAGGGCTAATCGAAATCAAGGGAAAGCATATCATTCTATCAGATGAAGATGCATTGGCTGATTGTTTGTAACATATGTTACGGAATCTTTTCGCTCTATCCTGTATGATAAGCACATAAGTTGCGAAGCAACAAACAACATCATTTAAATAAAAAGGAGAAATCATAAATGAGCGAAAATATGACAAATAACATGTTTTGCTATCAATGCCAAGAAACAGCAGGAAATAAAGGCTGTACAAAAGTAGGTGTTTGTGGAAAAAGCGCTGACTTAGCAAATATGCAAGACTTATTGATATATGTAACAAAAGGTTTATCTGAGGTAACTACAAGATTACGTCAAGAAGGAAAAACAATTTCCAAAGATGTAAACCACTACGTAACATTAAACTTGTTTACAACAATCACAAATGCAAACTTTGATGATGATGTATTCTATGCAAGAGTAAAAGAAACTTTAGCCATGAAAAATGATTTAATGGAACAGTTAACAGATAAAACAAACTTATCGGAAGCTGCTACATGGGATATCGAAGAAGATAAAAAATCAGGTTTCTTAGCAACTCTTAAAAAGATTGTTACAGGTAATAACTCTGGTTCTGAAGTAAATGCTATGTTAAAAGCAAAAGCAGAGTCGAAAGAAGTTGGTGTATTGGCAACTGAAAACGAAGATATCCGTTCTTTAAGAGAGTTAATCACTTATGGTTTAAAAGGTTTATCTGCTTACTCTAAACATGCCAATGCATTAGGTTATGACAACGAAGAAATCGACACATTTATGCAGTCTGCCCTAGCTAAGTTATTAGATGATTCTATGACAGCTGATGATTTAGTTGCATTAACAATGGAAACAGGTAAATTTGGTGTTGATGGTATGGCATTACTTGATACAGCCAATACAACAACTTACGGTAATCCAGAAATCACTAAGGTTAACATCGGTGCAGGTAAAAAACCTGGTATCTTAGTATCTGGTCACGACCTTGCAGATATTGAGCAGTTATTAATTCAGACAGAAGGTACAGGAGTAGACGTGTATACTCACTCCGAGATGTTACCAGCGCACTACTATCCACAACTTAAGAAATACAGCCATTTAGTAGGTAACTATGGTAATGCCTGGTGGAAACAGAAAGAAGAATTCGAATCCTTCAACGGACCAATTCTTATGACAACAAACTGTATCGTTCCTCCAAAGGATTCTTACAAAGACAGAATGTTTACAACAGGGGCTGCTGGTTATGCAGGATGCAAACACATTGAAGGAGAAGCAGGTTCTAAGAAAGACTTTTCTGAAATTATTGAATTAGCTAAAAAATGCGCTGCTCCAACAGAAATCGAAACAGGTGAAATCATTGGTGGTTTTGCTCATGAACAGGTATTTGCGTTAGCAGATGCTGTAGTAGATGCAGTGAAAACTGGTGCAATTAAGAAATTCGTAGTTATGGCTGGATGTGACGGCAGATCAAAAGCTAGAAATTACTATACAGATTTCGCGAAAGCACTTCCACAGGATACTGTTATCTTAACAGCAGGCTGTGCAAAATACAAATACAACAAATTAAACTTAGGTGATATTGGTGGTATTCCAAGAGTGCTTGATGCAGGACAATGTAACGATTCTTACTCCTTAGCATTAATCGCATTAAAATTAAAAGAAATCTTTGAATTAAATGATATTAATGAGTTACCAATCATCTACAACATTGCCTGGTATGAGCAAAAAGCAGTTATCGTATTATTATCCTTATTATACCTTGGCGTAAAAGAAATCCACTTAGGACCAACACTTCCAGGATTCTTATCTCCAGGAGTAGCAAAGGTGTTAATCGACAACTTCGGTATTGGCGGAATCTCAACTGTTGAAGAAGACATGAAAATGTTCTTCAAAGAAGCAGAAGAAGCTGCAGCTGCAAACGAAGGCGTATCAGCAGACTGGACAATCGGTGAAATCTTAAAATCTCACCCAGAAAATGCTGAAGTTTTAATGGCAGCAGGTATGCACTGCTTAGGCTGTCCATCTTCTCAGATGGAAACATTAGCAGAAGCATGTATGGTACACGGATTAGAAGTTGATGTAATCCTTGACCAGTTACAGTAAATAGAACAATAAACTAATACAACTATA
>ERZ808278.739-NODE-739-length-17850-cov-2.823096_pt1 | contig 17850 bp, 16 predicted proteins | sample MGYA00521239_ERZ808278 | MGnify/ENA primary metagenome ERZ808278 (study PRJEB31516, sample SAMN03275600) | gut metagenome | biome: mammalia-associated habitat; material: feces | host: Papio cynocephalus | place: Kenya | collected 2012-07-17 ... | reverse complement strand
CTAGACAGTTTGAACGGGATCAGGAAATGTACATGGCTACCAAGTTTATTGGTACTACTGCTACTTCTGATCAGATCATGTTTAGATGTAACACACCAGTTGGTGCAGTTGTGAAACCTGATTACACGCTTCATCTTACTCCATATTCAGATATGTATCTGTCTGTAATGTTTGGTAACTCATCTCCTACTCAGGTCCGTGCAAAAGCCGGAAAACAATATGATATCACATGTCCATATACTACAATGGATGATACAGCCGTACTTGTATATAGCGCATCCAGAATTCAGTCTATGGGTGATGTATCTGCATGTTATATCCATGATAACGACTTCTCTAAAGCTGAAAAGTTAAAAGAACTTATCATTGGTAATACAACAGAAGGATACTCAAATACATTCCTGACAAATCTTGTCATTGGAAATAATAAACTTCTTGAGAAGCTGGATATTCGTAATACACCAAATCTTACAAGCAGTTTAGATTTATCTAAATGCGGTAACTTACAAGAACTTTATGCGACAGGATCAGGTCTTACTGGTGTACTGTTTGCTAATGGTGGTAAGATTCAGACCGCACTTCTTCCAAATACACTTACATCTATTAATATGCGTAACCTGAAATATCTTGATAATCTTCAAATTGCTGGATATGACCAGATTACAACTATGATTATTGAGAACTGTGGTACGATCGATTGTGCGGACCTTCTCAACAAAGCACCTAAAACAAATCGTGTTCGTATTATTGGTATTGACTGGAATCTTGAAGATACTACTCTGCTCGATAGATTATATAAGATGGGTGGTTTGGACAAAAATGGATATAATACTGATCAGTCAGTTGTTACTGGAAAAGTACATGTACCAGTAATGAGAGAAAAGATTCTTGCTCAGTATAAAGAAGCTTGGTCTGACCTCGAAATTACATATAATACACTTGTAGCTCAATATACAGTTACTTTCGTAAATGAAAATGGAGACGTTCTTGATATCCAGTATGTTGATAAAGGCGAGAAACCTGTTGATCCGCTGAAGAGAACAGAAAATCCAATTGAAACACCTACAAAAGAAAGTACAATCAGCACAGACTTTACATTTAAAGGATGGGATTCTGCTCTTACAGCAGTATTTGCGAACCAGAAGTATACTGCTACTTATTCTGAGAGTCTGAGAAGGTATACGGTAAGATACTTGTCTCGTGGCAATGTTTTGGAATCTTATACTGGAGAATATGGAACATATGTAGAATATGCAGGTGAAATTCCTACGTATGTAGCAGAGGAAAGTGCATATAAATATTATTTGTTTACAGGTTGGGACCAGAGCGGTCTTATTACCGGAGACAAAGATATAAATGCAGTTTACGATACATGTGAATATTCTCTTGATTATTTCAAAGATAGAAAGCTTGCAGATCTTCGCCCGGTTGAAATTTATGCAATGATTCAGCTTGGTCTGGAGTCTCAATACGTGTCTTTAAAGGATTCCGTTAAGTTGCAGTTCGGTAGTGATTACGACTATAACGATGTAACACAGAAAGTTCTTATTAATGAACAAACTGTATTTAATGGAGAAAATTATGTTGACACAAACGTATCATTGTTTGATGAGGATCGAGATTTTGTACTTGCTGTGGACTATAAATTCGATTCTGTATCACCACAATCTTCCGTAATGTTCCAGTGCTATCAGAACGATGGTGTAAATGGATTTAAGTTATGGAATAACAATGGTGCAAAAGTCTCTTGGGGAACAGCTTCCACTACTGCTGGAAATTTTGGCAGTAGAGAAATGTGTGTTATTCGACATATAAAGGGAGAGACAGGGATTTATGTCTATGGATCAAACCTTTCCGGATCTGCATCCACTTATGTTGAGCTTGCAAAGAATAGAGCTACATCTACAAATGCGACTCTTGTTTTTGGATGTTCAAAAGCAGACGATGGTGCTTACGAAGATTATGCGAGTGGTATTGTTTATTGGAGTAAAATCTGGTATGTGGACCTCGGAGACAAAGCATGTAAAGAACTCGTAAGTTGGACGCATGAAAGTATGGATTTTGAGATGTGTGGATTTAAGAGGTATTATCTCGCAGATAATGCATCTAAGAGGACTTCAATGACGTTCTTAGCAAAGAATTTACTTTCACAGCAGAAAACGCTCGGTACACAATCAAGTAATACAGGTGGTTATGCAAAGTGTACTCTTCCTACATATTTAAACGAACGAGTTTATAATGGTTTGGATATTCAATGGAAACAATTAATCAAGAAAGTAAAGATTAATTCATCAATTGGCGACCGTTCTACTGAAATATCTTCGTCTGATAACTACATTCATATTCCATCAGTCTATGAATTAGATGCAACAATGACATCTGAGCCATATGTATATGAAGGTTCTCCTATTACTTATATGACAACTAATGAAACTCGTATTTGTAAAACAGATGATGGTCAAGCAATTGCTTATTGGACACGTTCTCCGAATGCAAGTTATGCTGGATATTATTATCGTGTAGAAGAAAATGGTACTATTTCTGGTTATTATTATGCATATATGCAAAACGGAATTAGAATCATGTATTCAATATAAAATATTTTAGACAGGAGGTTTTTATGCTTTCTGTCTATTTTGATTGGAGGCAATCATGTATTTCAAGATACTATTTAATGATCGTTTAATCGATCTTTTAGAAAATCCTCTTTATGTAAAATACCAAAAAGCAAATGATGTTTTTTTGGTATGTTCTTTAGCGGAAGCCGAAGGTGTAATATCATCTGATGGAAATACAATTTGGCATGTGGATACTTTTCCATCAATGGATACAGATATAGACAGTGTAACTATGGAACGAATTGACAAATATCAATTTGATCAACTGAAAATGTTAAATATGAAAACACCAGAAGAAATTATAGACTCATACACACTCTCGCTTCTTGAAGGAGGTCTGCTATGACACCATTTGTTGAGAGTTTAAAAAGATTATTTAAAAATAAACAAATTTCAATTGAAAGAATAAAAAAATTGAAAGAAGAAAAGAAAATTTCTGAAGAGGAATTTCAATATATAACTACATAAAAGAAAGGAAGGTGATGACTTGTATACAATTTTATTAGATAGTTCGAATGAACTAAAAACAACAATACAAGAAAATATTATTCGTAGAAATAAGAACGTAGATTTTCTTCACTTTCTTGTTATACCAACGTATAAGGGAATGGATATGTCTGAATTTACGGTAACAATGGAATACATTTTACCAGTTAGCCAGGAATATCATATGGAAATTCTTACTCTTTCTGATGAATTGTACAAAGAATATCTGGAATACAAACTTCCACTTGATACCAATTTGACAAAAGAAGCAGGTAACGTTAGCGTACAGCTTACTTTTACAAAAGTACAAAAAGAAGTTACGGATGATGGAGAACAGATTAAACAATATACAAGACATACTGCTCCTACAGTAATCAAAATTCTTCCTTCTGCTTCATGGTCAGATATGATTCCTGACTCTGCACTTTCTGCAATGGATCAGAGAATTCTTAAGTTGGATGCGCTTGCAAATCAACTTTCTGAAAATCAAGAAAATTTAATTGATACAAAAGCTGATGATATTTCATATGAAGATAATACAATTCAGCTTATCGCAAATGGCAAAAAGATTGGTACAAAACACGATCTTAGTCAAAGTGAATCTGATATCGTTGATTTTAGTACATCTGATGTTGAATCTGATGATGGAGAATATACATTAGTTGAATTTTAGATAAAGGAGGTGCGAGATGGCTAACAAAAAATATAAGCTTGGTTGGGGCGAAGAAAGTAAAATTTCATCAGCAATTCAGAATGGACTTTTAGACGGTGGCGATCTTGTTGTAACGAAAGATACAAAAAGATTAGCATTTATTGACCCAAAAGATCAGAGTGTATTATTTGTTAAAAATAAAATGCTTTCTTTTGATACCATCGAAGATGCACAGTCTTATGCTTCGTCTGACAAATCAGCTTATGCAGGAGAACTTATCTCTGTACTTGTAAGTGGAAAGCAGAAAACTTATAGGCTTCAGTCAGCTGAATCTGGATATTCAATTGAAGAAATTGGGACCAGTACTAATTCGATAAAACAATATGTTCAGATTCTTGAATCATTTCCGGAACAAGGTCAGGAAGAAGGAGTTATTTATATTTCTGATACTACTGGGAAAATCTGGACAGGATCTAACTGGAAAACTGTATTTGAAGATATTAAACCAATTAAAGATGAATTAGAAAAGAAAGCTCTAATTGATAACCCAGAATTTACTGGAATTATTTCTGTAAATGGAGAAGAAGTCGCTCTTAAATCTTATGTAGAGCAATTGATTTCTAATCTTCCATCAGCTGCTCCAGGAATTGTAGATGATAACAATTCAATTCCTGAAAATGGTTATAAAGCTGGTCAGACATGGCGAGTTATATCAAAAGGGACATATGCTGGACAAAAATGTGAAATCGGAGATTTAATCATCTGTGTAAGTGATTATAAAGATTCATACTCCGATGATGATTTTATTGTTGTTCAGGTAAATATTGATGGCGCAATTACAGGACCAGAATCTTCCACAGATGGTGAAGTTGTAATCTTCTCTGGTGTGTCTGGAAAGGTAATTAAAAATTCTGGAATCAATATCGATACATTAGAAGATATTATTGCAAAATCTCATGAACATAAAAATAAAGATATCCTCGACAGCTTTACAATGACCGAGGAAGAACTTTTACAAGCCTCAGAAGATACTGTCCAAGCAGTATATGAAGATATTCGCAGTAGATTAAATCACACAGAACCATATGTTGAAGGAAGTTATCTTTATGCAAATGGTCATGGGCTAACAATTGAAGCAGTAGATGAAAACACTAATAAGGCAATTTATTATTTGAATGGACAGAAGAAAGAGCTTGAATTTAAAACAGGCGGTGCAATTATTGGTGGAGCAAAAGATGATAATTGTCACTCTTCTTCTATTGTTATGAATAGTGGAAATGTCGGAATTATTCATGGTGGTTCTTTTGGAATAGGTGATGTTGCAGAAGCAAATATTGTTATAAATGGTGGTACTCTAGAAGCCATTTACGGCGGTGGTCATCCAGAAACCAAAACTTCAGATTATGCAAATCATACTGGACATGCAAGAATTGTTGTAAATAATGTGTCTGGTACACCGCAGATTTTTGGAGGCGGATTTAGCTACGCAGTTATAGGACATGCAGAAATTATTATAAACAAAGGTAATTTTACTTATGTTACAGGTGGCGGCTCAAATGGATACACATCAGAAAGCAATATTGAAATTAATGGCGGAACGATTCAATGTGTACAATCTGTGAACAGAGGTTATGTTGGACATGCAAAAGTTTCTGTGAATAATGGTACTGTTGTCGCTATGTATGCAGGTGTTGAACCAGGTGGAGATGCAAGTGGTAGATTTGGATACACAGAATTTCATCTGTTTGGTGGAAGTATTCAGAAACTAGATAAAGGGTTAAATGACAATTCTGCTGATTATGTGGTTTCAGATCATATTTTTGGCGATTATAAGGAATCCGTTGTGAAAGCTGATGAAGCAAAAGCACTTGGTTTGACTATATCCAAAACTGTAATTCATGAAGATGTAAAAACTGCCAAAGAAGAAGCGATTGCAGAATCTAAAGATTATGTAGACTCATCTCTCACTTTAATTGAATTTTAAACGAGGTGTAGAAATGGCAGACAATAAAGTTTCAGTAATTGGTACCGTTGCGAATAAACTTCAAAAATTACCAATTCGTAATGGTCAGGTTATTTTTGTAAAAGATAAAAAGAAGGTTGCTCTTGATTTGGATGGAAAGCGAACATTTTATAATGAAATTGTTACGTTTGATACAGATCAAGAGCGTTTAGATTTATTAGCACCTATTAATGGGTGTTTTTATTTTGTAATTACAACAGCTATTCTTTGGTTTTATCAAGATGAATGGGTACAAATTACCACATCACCGCAAGAAGTAATTTTCTTTGGAACAACTCTTCCGGACCTCGGAAAAGAAAATGTTTTATATGTAAATAAAACTTCTGGCACAGAAGGAATTTCTGTGTGGGATAAAAATGAAGGTAAATATATTACTGTTGCAGACAGAACATATTCAATGAGTTCAGATGATGTTCTGAAATTATTTAATTAAAAAATTTAAGCAATTGTGCTTAAATATATATTCATTTTAAGGAGGACAATTATATGTCAGAAACAAAAAAATATTTAGACAATCTTGCAGCACAGGAACTTGTAAAACAGATTAAAGCAGAGGACAAGAAAGCTATTGAAGCTGCAAAGTCATACGCTGATGACCTTGCAGACAATTATGATCAGGCTGGTGCTGCTGCTACCGCTGAACAGAATGCAAAAACCTATACTGATACAGAAATCGGAAAAGTAAAAGAAACTGTTAAAGCAAACACAGATGCAATTACTGCAATCAATGATAGTACAACAGGTATTCTCGCACAGGCAAAAGCGGACGCAAAAGAAAAAGCTGACGCTGTAGATGCTAAAGTAACAGCTCTCGACAAAAAAGTTGGCGTTCTTCCAACAGGTGTTGATGTAACAGCTACAACTGTAATTGAGTATGTTGATGAAAAAGTTGCGAAAGTAAATTCAGATGCTTCTGCTCTTACGGGACGTGTAACACAGGCTGAGAAAGATATTGACGCTATTGAGGTAGATTATCTGAAAGCAGCAGACAAGACAGAACTTGAAGGAAAAATTGGTACAGTAGACGGTAAAGTTGATGCTGTATCAGACAAGGTGACTACTCTTGTTGGCGATGATGCAAATAAATCTGTTAGAACTATTGCAAACGAAGAATTAACAAAACAGTTGATTCCAGAAGGTGCAAAAGATTCTCTTGATACACTTCAGGAAATTGCAGCATGGATTCAGAGTCATCCAGATGATGCTGCTGCAATGAATACAGCAATTCAGAATCTTCAGGCACTTGTTGGTACTATTCCGGCAGATGTAACAGATGTTAAGACAATCGTTGCTTACATTCAGAAGCTTGTTGAAGCTGAAAAGACAAGAGCTACAGGTGTCGAAAGCGGTCTGGATACAAGATTACAGGCTGTCGAAGCAAAACTTGGCGATGGTGAAGATTCTGTAAGTTCACAGATTGCAACTGCTAAACAGGAAGCTATCGATGCAGCCGCTGCTGATGCAACAACTAAATCTAATAAGGCATTAGAAGATGCTAAGAAGCATACCGATGATGAAGTTGCAAAAGACAGAGCTAGACTTGATGCGGTTGAAGCAAAGGCAACTCAGAATGCTGAAGATATCGCAGCATTTACTGCGATTACAGCAGAGGAAATCAGAAATATGTTCACGGAATCTGATGCCGAATAAGATAATTTTCAATACGTGGCAGGTGTTTAACTACATCTGCCATAATATTATTGAAGAAAGGGGTCAGATATGAGCAAGTCAATTTTGACTAAAGAAGGTCTTGATATCTATAATTCAGAACTGCTAAAACATATCAACGACCTGATTGAAAAATCCAAAGATACAGTATTAGAATATACATCTTCTCTTCAGTTCCCGACAGTCGGGAAAACGAAAACTATCTATGTCGACATAACTGGAAATAAAATTTATCGATGGGATGATGATAATATAAAATATTATTGCATTGGAAATGATTATGAAAATATCAATCTTATAAATTGTGGAGATTCTAGTACAAACTAGAGTCTCCTTATTTTAATGGAGGATTTTATGGCAAATAACACAAGGCTTGTGATCTGCAATGATACAACAGCCAAATGGGGTACATCAGATAAGGTACTCCTTAAAGGCGAATTCGCGATTGAATTTCCGGAAACAGGAGAACCGAAAGTAAAGGTAGGTAATGGCACAGACACATATAAGGATCTTCCATATCTTACAAGTACTCCAACAGAAATTACAAATGCAATCAATGCAGCAATCAAGGCTGCTTCTCATACACATAACAATAAAGCAATTCTTGATGCAATCACGGCATCTTTTACAACAGAATTAAAAGCTAATTATGACAAAGCTTATAGTCATTCACAGTCAGCTCATGCTCCAAGTAATGCACAAGCAAACATTATTGAAACTGTAAAAGTTAATGGTGTAGCTCTTACACCAAATAATAAAGCAGTAGATGTTACTGTTCCTACTTATACACACCCAACATCAGGAGTAAAAGCAGGTACATATAAATCTGTTACTGTAGATGAAAAAGGACATGTGACAGCTGGAACAAATCCGACTACAATTAGCGGATATGGAATCTCAGATGCTTACACGAAAGAACAGACAGATTCTCAGATTGCAACTGCAATTGCTGGTGCGGACCATCTTAAGAGATCAATCGTTTCTACTCTCCCGGCTGTCGGTTCAGCAGATGAACATACAATTTATATGGTTCCTAAAAAAACACCATCTGGCGAAGATAATGGCTATGATGAATTCATGCTTGTTATAAGCGGAGATACAAAGAAATTTGAAAAAATTGGTGACTCTGCTGTTGATCTCACAGATTATGCAACAAAAACATATGCCGATCAGGCTGCGAAAACATATGCGGATGGGCTTGCCAAAAATTATGCTACTGCATCGCAGGGGGCGAAAGCCGATACTGCTGTTCAATCTGTAAAAATTGGAAATACAGAATATAAATCTGGAATAAATGTTGTTCTTCCTGCTTACCCTACTACTCTTCCAGCTTCAGATGTTTCTGCATGGGCGAAAGCAGCAACAAAACCTTCTTATTCTAAGAATGAAGTGGGATTAGGCAATGTAGATAATACGGCAGATAAAGACAAATCTGTAAAACATGCTGGCAGTGCAGATACGGCAACTTCTGCTACTACTGCGACAACTGCATCAAAACTCGGAACAGATGCAGGATCTAGCACACGTCCAGTATATTTTTCAAATGGTATCCCTGTTGAAGCAAGCGTATCAACAAACTTTTTAGTACAGGGAACAGATACACTTATTTTAAATGGTGGAGGGGCTTCGTAAAGCCTCTCTTTTTGTAATTGAAAAAGGAGGCTTGAAATGGCTGATAAGACTATTAAAGTCAGATTAAAACAGAGATATGATACAGAAGCAAATTGGAAAGAAAAAGATCCAGTTCTTTTAGCAGGTGAAGTAGCAATATCTTCTGACAAAAATGGAAAACAAAAAGTTGGTAATGGTACAGAAAAATGGTCTGAATTATCATATGCGAAAGCTGATTTAACAAAATCTGATGTTACGAATGCACTTGGATATACTCCGCCAACTACTAATACTACATATTCTGATGTAACGCAATCTGTCCATGGTTTAATGACAGCGGCAGATAAAGTAAAGCTTGATGGGATTGCGTCTGGGGCAAACAAAACAACGGTTGATAGTACCCTAAGTTCGACATCTGAAAATCCAGTCCAGAATAAAGTGATTAATTCTGCTTTAGCAGGAAAGTCGAATACAAATCATACACATGATTTATCTACTATGATTAATACATTATCAACTGGAACTTCAACACCAATAGATAATGATTATTATATTTCTCAGTATTCTGGTGGCGGAACAACAACTACGACTTATCATCGTAGACCAATGAAAGCATTATTTGATTATATCAAAGGTAAACTTTCTACTGTTGCAGTTAGTGGTTCTTATAATGATCTTTCAAACAAACCTACTATCCCATCTGTGGGTAACGGTACAATTACAATTAAACAGGCTGGTACAAGTAAGGGCACATTTACAATGAATCAGTCTGGAAATACTACTATTGAATTAACAGATAATAACACTACATATTCTACTGGTACTGCTTCCACTCCTGGATTAACAAAGTTATACACTGGAACAGGAATAGCCACTGATGGTACTATGACACAGGCTGCAATAAAAACAGCACTCGATGGAAAAGCTAATAGTTCTCATTCGCATGACAATTCATCTATAACATCATTGGACGCATCAAAATTAACGGGTAAGATTGACATCGCCCGCCTTCCAGAAGGTGCGTTGGAGCGTTGTGTAATCGTTGCAGATGACACTGCAAGATTTAAGCTTACTACTGCTTCTATCCAAAAGGGTGATACTGTTAAAGTTACCGGAACAGGTAAAATGTATTTTGTTATTGATGATACAAAATTATCTTCTGAGGATGGCTATACAGTTTATACTGCTGGTAGTGCAACGTCAGTACCGTGGACTGGTATAACTGGAAAACCAAGCACATTTGCACCAAGTAGCCATAATCATAATATAGAAAGTTTGACAAATTTTTCATCTCGTGTTTTTGATGCAACAGTTTCTCGTACTGCAAACACTGTATTAGCTGCTCCGAATGGTTCAAATGGAATTGCTTCATTCAGAAAACTTGTTGCAGCGGATTTACCGTCCCATACTCATGATGATAGATATTATACAGAATCCGAAATAGACACAAAACTTTCTGGAAAATCAGATACCAGTCATACACATGACAAAATTGTAAATGGTAATTATGGTGCTTCAGTTTCTTCAGATGGATATGTTCTTCCAGTTGGTAATTCATGGATTGGGAAACAAGGAACTCCATGGAATACAGCTTATATTACTAATGTGCATGGAACGGCAGACAACGCAACAACGGCAAAAAATGTAACAAGCAATGGAATAGGAAGTGCTGATGTAGCAAGACACGTATGGTTTTCAGATAATGCCACAGAAACTCTTCGTGTACATAATGATAATTTTAAATATAATCCTAGTACACAGATGCTTACTACAAACATTAGTGGAAATGCAGCTACAGCAACGAAAGCTACAAGTGCAAGCTCCGCTGATGCTGTCACTTGGGAACATGTAACTGGTAAACCAACAAGTTTTACACCTGCTTCACATAATCATGATTCAGCGTATTTAAAACTTTCTGGCGGTACTGTCACTGGGGTGACATCATTTACAAATACTACTGCTTCTACGTCTAAAACAACAGGAGCTGTAAAATTATCTGGTGGATTAGGAGTTGCTGGTCGAGTTAGTGCAAATGAAATAATGGTTGGTGACGGATGCACTTTAAAATATGATTCTACAAACAAATGCATTGATTTCGTTTTTGCATAATATTAAGGAGTGGATAGATTCTGCTCCTTTTCAAATATAGAAAGGAGCGTGATTTATTGGCTTTACAGGTATGGATTCCATTTATAAATGGAAACGCAAACAATCAAGGGATTAGCAATGTAAAAATAAACGGTACCGCAACTTATGGCACGGGCGGTAAAATAGGACAAAAATATTTAAATAGTTCTTCTGAAATATATGTTGATGTTCCAGAAATTACAGATACAAAAACTTGTACATTTGCTTTTTGGGCATACATAGTAAGTGCTTCTGTAACAACTGCATGGACTGGAGTTGCTTATTTTAATGATAAAGGGGTAAATGCAGGATCAACTATGAGGTTTGAAGTGTGTCCAAAAACATATGCGAATGGAATTTATTGTTTTAGCAACCATAATAATGTTAATTATGGATTAACGACTGGATGTATAACATCTCCTGCTAATGGTTATTATGACCAATGGGTTCATTTTTGTTTTACATCAGACGGTACGACTTTCAAAAGATACATGAATGGAAAACTCATTGGAGAATGCAAATATGATGGAAAGGCAATGCTAGGTGGTCGCTTTGGTCTTAAAAATAATCATCTTTGTTATAAACAGGATGTTAGAATTTATGATAATTGTCTTTCCGCGAGAGAAGTGAAAGAACTTTCCAAAGGGATGGTATGTCATTATCCTTTGAATCAGCCAGAGCATGAAGTGAACTTAGTAAACGATAGTCTTATACATCAGACAGCAGCAACCTATGGATTTGCTGGGAGGAAAGTATCTCTCGAAGCTAATAAAACATATACTTTATTTGCGAATGGACATGTTGATGATGGGAATGGTGAATTTAGAGTGTTTATCTATAATTCAAATTGGTCAAAAAACAGTAGTGTTGGTACAAAATCAAAAACTAATACAACTATACGGTGTACGATAAAACCTACAACGTCAGAATCCTATACAATAACTTCTTATTCTTATCTTACACAAGGTACTGTCGGAGGAAATGTTACACTAAATTGGTATAAATTAGTTGAAGGTGACGTTTCAAATACAACGTGGTCACCTAATTCATCGGATGCTATTAATTGGAATGATAATAGAGAATATGATACATCTGGAAATGGAAATCATGGAACTATAAATTCTTCTGTGGCTCCAATTGTCAAACTAAATAGTCCTCGATACAATAATTGCTACTACTTTGAAAACAAGCATTATATTTCAGGGAATACTATATTCGGCTCATCAGCAGTTCAAGTCCCTGTTGTTACAATTAATTTTTGGGTAAATCAAGTATCTGGAGGTAATTATTCTACAATATTTTCATGGAATGGGTATTCTGGAAAAGGAGTGTGGCTTGGTGTAAATGTAGAAAGCTCTGGACAATGGAGTTATATTGGAGGAAATTCTCCTAATTATTGTCGTGGAGGAAATGTTTCCAAGAATACATGGAACATGTTTACTTATGTTTTTGATAATGGAGAAGCCTATTGGTATTTAAATGGGCAACGAGCAGGAAGTAATGTTACATATTCATCATATAAATATTTAGAATTAAATGGTGGATTTATTATTGGAGATAATTATACTGGGAAAAACTGGGATACAAATTTTGCTGGATATATGTCGGATCTTAGAATATATTCCACTGCTCTTTCAGACCAAGACATCTTAGAATTATATAATACACCTGTATCATTAACTAACACAGGAACCATAATGACGCAAGGAGAATTTATTGAATCATGATATACAAAAATGGAAATATTCAAATTAATGAAATAAATGAATCTGATGCCATGAGAATGAATTCCAATATGACTGCTGTCTATACTCCAGCAAAAGATGCACAAAATAGTTGCATGAATGTATGTGATATAAAAGGTTTTGAAGAAGGTAAAAAATATTATCTTGAAATGGATGTTATATGGTCTGGATTTAAAGATAATTCCGCATCTAATTTTGGAAGTTGGGCACAAGGGGCTACTTGGAATGGTTCAAGTTGGGATTGGAATGCAGGAAATCCATTAGCTAATCTTGTCAACTCATTAGCAGGGAGCAATAGTAAAATTACTTCTTTGCTTTTAAGCGAAACTAGTGGTTCAAAACATATTAAAGGATTTTTTACCGCAAATTCAAGAACAGGGTATGCATTAGGATGTAGAACTGATTACTCAAATGGAGTTGGAGCAATTAAATTTGCGAATGTACGAGTTGTACCAGCAGAATATGCGATTGATAATAGTACATCTTATGGGAAAATCGCATCAGATAAAATTATAATAAAAGAAATTATAGAATATTAAGTTTATATAAAATGAAAGGAGGGATTCTGTGGCAAACTTACAATCACTTATCGTAAATGGAGTAACACGACTTTTGTCTAAGTTATATGTGAGTGATTCTGTTACTGCGCCGACATTTATTGGTAAATTACAGGGAAACGCAGACACTGCTACAAAAGCCACAAATGCAGACACAGCAACACAGGCTAATATTCCTACGGGATTCCAATCTAAAACTTCTAGTCAGGGATGGGGAAATCAAACAGGAACTTTTATTACTGGATGGGATGATGGTTCTGGCGGATCAATAGCATTTAGAAAGAATAATCCTTCTACTGGACAAGTTAGTATGTTATTGGATGGTTATTTTTATCAAAACGAAGGAAAATATATGGTCCTTGATACAAATAATATTTCTACATACGCAAATAAGTATACTCATCCGTCTTATACAGCAAAATCATCTGGTCTTTATAAAATTACGGTTGATGGAACTGGTCATGTAAGTGCTACTACTGCTGTTACAAAAGCAGATATCACAGGACTAGGTATTCCAGGAACAGACACAAATACTGACACGAAAGTAACACAAAATGCCGTGAAAGATTCCGATTATACAAATTGGAGATCATTAGTATGGGGTTCGTCTAACAGTGCTACAGAGGGATTTTCACCTACTACTGTTACGGATCAATTGTTCTCTAGTGCTAGTTTAACAGTACAGCCATCAACAGGAACAATTAGAGCGACAACTTTTAAAGGTGCGTTGAACGGAACGGCAACAAACGCATCAAAAGTAAATAATCATACTGTAAATTCTGATGTTCCTTCCGGAGCAAAGTTTACGGATACAGTTTATACACATCCAACATCATCAGGAAATAAACACATTCCATCAGGAGGATCGTCTGGACAGATTCTTCGTTGGTCTGCGGATGGCACTGCTGTTTGGGGTGCTGACAATAATACTACATACAGTGCTTTTAAAGGTGCTACAAGTTCTGCTGCTGGTAGTTCTGGATTAGTTCCTGCTCCTGCAACCGGAAACTCAGGACAGTTTTTAAGAGGAGATGGAACTTGGGCGACACCTACAAATACAACGTATAGTGATGCTACCACTTCGGCGCACGGTCTTATGACTGCTGCTATGGTAACGAAACTTAATGGCATTGCAACAAACGCAAATAACTATTCGCTTCCAACAGCTTCGTCTTCTGCTCTAGGTGGCGTTAAAACCACATCTACAGTAACTTCAACAAGTGGTTTAACTGCTTGCCCTATCATTTCAGGCGTTCCTTATTATCAGAACACAAATTCAACTTATACATTAGATACAATTACAGGTACTCTTGCGATCACAAAAGGTGGTACTGGTGCAACTTCTGCTTCAACTGGACGAGCTAATCTTGGAGCGGTAAATTTTGTATGTCAAAAAACAGAACCAGCAGACGCAGATCAGAATGTTGGAGATCTTTGGTTTGTAGAGGAATAATAATTAGGAGGATTTTAATATGGCAAAATATTTAAAACTTGATAATGGAAAAGAAATTAAATTCTACGATTACTATGTAACAAATGCATGTGTAGTTAAATTTTTAGATACAGATTTTGAGACTGTGAAAGACTTCTTTGGCGATACTCTTGTACAGTCTATCGAAATTGAAGAAGATAAAGACGATGAAAAAGTCGTTACAGAGATGAAAGAGCTTGGTGGAATGAGACGTACCGTTGTTCGTGCAGAAAAAGGTACGATTCAGGAATCCGAAGAAATCCTGATTTCAAAAGCCTACGATGAAGAAGTTGAGGTTGTAACTGGGCAGGACGAAGAAGGAAATGATATTAAAGAAACACAGGTAGTCCACCATGATGATGAATATAAAACCGTCACAAAAGACGTACAGGTTGAATTTATCGTTGCTATACTCGAAAGACCAAGTATGGAAGAACAGATGAATGAAATGAAGCAGCAGATTGGTGTTGTAGACGAGGCATCTCTTGATCTTGACGGATGGAAAGACCACAAGCAGGAACTTAATAAAGAAGCACTGAAAGAATTTCTTTCTACTGCTACTGTTACATTTAATGATAAAGAATATGGTGTTACAGAAGATGACCAGAATGAAATGTCTCTGAATTACATGCAGTATCAGATTTCTAAACAGGCTGGCATCCAGGAAAAATTGGAATGGCACGCAAAGAAAGAAAAATGTGTCACATTTACTGAAGAAGATTTCTTGAAACTTACACTTCTCGTTAAATCTTTTGTATATCCATATATGAATCAGATGCAGGAATATAAAGAAAAGATTTATGCCTGTGATTCAATTGAAGCAGTTAAGGCAATTGAATTTTCTTATAAAGTGAATAAGGAGGCTGAATAATATATGGCAATTCTTGATACAGTAAAAAAAGGATATTTGACACTTAAAACAGCTACGGGGTATGTAAAATTACTGCCCCGTACTTTAGCGTCTTTGGTTTCTACCTCTGACGGGTCAAATGTGCAAGCGAAGCTTGATACGATAAATAATAATTTAAAAAACATACTTTCTATAAAACAAGTAACTGTAAAAAGTAATATAAACGTTGGAGCAGGAAAGGATTTCAATTACAATTTAACCCCACCAACAGTAAGCGGCTACACACCTATCGGTGTAGTGGGCTATGATCTGGTTGGAGATTGGGATGTGTGGGTAAATATCACATCTTGCTATTATAACAGTGGAAAAAATCTTCTTTTTATGAAAGGACACAATTTCGGAACGGGTACGTGCAATGCACTGGCGAATGTATTTGTTCTATACAAAAAGAATTAAATTATTGACATATATAACACATATTGATATAAAAAATGTCACCAGCAGCAGTTTTTTGAAAACGAACAGCGAGATCAAGTTCACCATTTTTGTTTATCTCAGCAAAACAAGAAGCATATGTGTTATCTTGTGAAAAACTCGAACTATACGCATTGTATGAATATATTGGATGTAATTTTGGAAATCCTGTGCCAATTCTCATTGGCGAATATATATTAATTACTTTTTTAATTTTGAATACGCCAGTAATAAATGCTATATGTCCAATTTTAAAACATTGAACTCTGGATTGTGCAGTTGAAGTATCTATATTCGTAGAATTAAGTGTAAAAGAACATTTGGTGACAGTTAAATTATTATTTATCGTATCAAATATACAAAAATCTTACAAAAATGATAAATATTGACAAAATAGAACATATGTTCTAAAATTATATAAAACATACGTTCGATTTTTGAGGAGGAAAATATATGAATAAACTTATTGATATTATTTTAATTACAATGAAACCTCATCTGAATTCTAATCAATTATCCATTCTTCAAGTAACATTGAATAGAGAATTGTCGCAGTATGACTTTAAAGAAAAATACACAACAGATTTAATCATAGTAGAAGATCAATGGAAAACTGACTTAAGAGATTTTCTTTTAGAGAAACAAATAGAAGGAAAATCTATTAAAACTTTAAAACAATATAAAGGACATTTATTCAAATTATTTTCCTCGTTAAATAAAAATATTGAGTTTATATCTCATAAAGATATTTGTGACTATTTGAATAATTATAAGATGACTCATAATATTTCAAATAGATCATTGGAGAATAAGAGATTAGTATTCTCAAGCTTCTTTAATTGGGCGTATAACCATAAAAGAACACCAGATAATCCTATTCTCGAAGGTACAAAGATAAAGTACAATTACACCATCAAAAAGCCATTTACGGACGAGGAAATGGAACAATTATCATGTAATTGCACAAATGAAAGAGATGTCGCCCTTGTTGAATTTTTATATTCTTCATGTGTTCGTGTAAGCGAGCTAATTGGACTAAATCGAAACAATATAAAACTTACAGAAAAAGAACTTGTTGTATACGGAAAGGGCGGCAAAGAACGTATAACATACATAAATTCTCGTACATATTTTCATTTACAAAAATACCTAAATTCCAGAACAGATAATAACGAAGCATTATTTGTATCAAATAAAAAACCACATAACAGGTTAACTGTTGCTGGAATAGAAGCAATTGTTAAACGCATTGGTAAACGTGCTGGTATTCCGAAGGTTCATCCTCATCGATTCAGGCGAACAGGTGCTACAAATGCGCTTAACAGAGGAATGCCTGTAGAAGAAGTATCTGCATTTCTTGGACATAAAAATATATCAACGACACAATTGTATTGTACAGTTATGCAAGACAATATTAAGATGTCTCATAACAAATATCTTAGTGCATAATAAAAATCTGACTAAACTCCAAACAATACAACAGAATAAACTTTACTTTTAGAGAGACAATATAAACAATAAAGTCTCTCTAAAATTGTATATAATCACAAAAATTCTGTTGCTATAAG
>ERZ808278.737-NODE-737-length-17897-cov-3.679352_pt1 | contig 17897 bp, 12 predicted proteins | sample MGYA00521239_ERZ808278 | MGnify/ENA primary metagenome ERZ808278 (study PRJEB31516, sample SAMN03275600) | gut metagenome | biome: mammalia-associated habitat; material: feces | host: Papio cynocephalus | place: Kenya | collected 2012-07-17 ... | reverse complement strand
TGAGGTTACGCTGCCGAAAATTTTACCGTTTTCGCCGCATTTAACGCAGCATTCCACGTTTGCGTTTTTCATCGAAGCCGCAAGTTCTTTCCATTTCTTGATTTCTTCCGCCTTGTGGAATTCCTGCGCTTTAAGTTTGTTTTGCACGGCGTTGATTTCCGTACTCGTGGCTTCTATGGCTAATTTTTTCTTAAAAAGACAATTTCTTGCGAAACCGTCGCTCACTTCGATAACTTCGTTCTTTTTGCCCGTTCCTTTCACGTCTGCAAGTAAAATAACCTTCATCGTTCGAGCCTCCTGTTTTTTTATCATTTTATCATTATTTTTCGTAAAAATCAACTATCTTGCTCAAAAATAAAAATACGTAAAGAAAAAGTGCTTTTTTTGATAAATTGTTTTTTTACCGTTGACATTTTGTGTGTAATATGATAAAATGGTGAACGGGAAAATGATAAATTGTTAAAATGTTTATTTTTTGAGGAGTACTCCTCTTTTCGCCTTCGGCGAAAAGAGACCATTCAATGCTTTTTTCTCCTCGGTTTCAAAGCGTTTTGAAATTATTTTCGTTTTCTCGCCATACTATCCGTATTAAAGGTTATTAAATAATTCTTCGGCAAACGGGGTAAATTTGCCGTATAGTTATTATGAAATAATAAAAAAATCTTTTAAAGGAGAAAAAGATGAAACAATTAGCAAAAAAGACAAAGATTTTGCTTGCTTTTGCGTGCGTGTTGTGTTTATCTCTGGGAATGGTATTCCTCGGAGTCACCAACACCGCCAAGGCTGCCGATTCTAAACTTGTCGACGGTTGCGCTTTAATCGAAGAAGCTCCCGAAGTTCCCGCAGACAAGACGGCCGACGTAAGACAAGCTTCCGCGCCCACCGGCATTCTTCATTTGGAAGTCGGCAAAACCAAGAAGACCACTTATCACGGTATTTACAACGTGGACGGCAAGGTTGCTTATTATTTCAGCAACGAAGCCGAAAGCGGAGCTGCCGAAGTAAGATTTTCAACCGAGGGAACGAACACCGTTCTTTCGAGCGGTTCGAGAATATACGCCGTGGATAGCAGAGTGACTAAAATCTCTTTTAGTTACAAGGTTAAAAACACAAGCGTCACCTCTGTTCCGGATATTGAAAATACGAAGTATTATTTGCAGATTTTCGGCCCCGGCTCGCCGGATAAATATAACGGATACGGCTGGACTGCTATGGATTATACCTCGGACGATAACTGGCAGACTATGTCGCTTACCCTCAGCGAAGACGACAGAGCAATATTCTCCGGATTTATCTTCAAGATGGGCGGCCTTACGGGCGAACTTCTTATCGCCGACGTAAGCGTTGAACTCGATTCCGAAATCGGAATTCTCGAACAGGTAAACAAAGAGCCCGAAGGACTTCTTCATATCGAAACCAAAAAGGTTAAAGAAATGACGTACCACGGCCTTTTCAATGCGGACGGAAAGGTTGCCTATTATTTCACGAACGAAACTAAAACCGGCGCCGGAGAAACGAGATTCGCTACGAAAGGCACGGATACCACTCCTGGCAGCGGTTCGAGAATTTACGACGTTGACAAAAGAGTTAAAAAATTCACGTTCAATTATAAAATGTTGAACACTTCCGAAAATGAACCTCTTCAAGACGGCGGCTTAAACGGCGAATTGATTACCGGAAACACTATGATTCAGGTTTACGGTCCTGACTACGCAACCGGTAAAGACAAATATCTCGGCCGTATGATTGATACGGTTGACTATACGACGAACACCGAATGGCAGACCGTAACGATTGAACTCACCGATAACGATAAGGACATTTTCTCCGGATTTATCTTTAAGATGCACGGCCTTAAAGGCGAACTTCTCATTGCCGACATTAAGCCCGTAATCGAAACTTCTCTCGGAGAACTTACCCAGTCCAACGTTCAGGAAAAGGGCGTGCTTCGTCTCGAAGCGGGCAAGAAACTTAAATATATGGAATACGGCGGTCTTTATACCGTTGACGGAAAGACCGGTTATTATTTCTATAACGACGCTGAAAGCGGCAACGCCGAAGCAAGATTCGCAACGGAAGGAACGAATACTCAAAACGGACCTTACGTTTTAAAACAGTATAACGGATATTCTTACTCGTTCGATTATAGAATTAAAAACACTGCCACTACTACCGTTAAGGATAGAACGACCGATAGATATATTACGCAGGTTCTCGGAAGCGACGGTTCTTACGACGTATTGACCTTTGAGCCTATTGAAGACGGCGAATGGCATTCTTACAAGTACGTTCTCACCGACGCTCAAACCGCTAAATTTGCGGGCTTCATCGTTAAGATGGGCGGCCTTACCGGCGAAATGCTCATAGCAAACGTTCAGGTAGCTTCCGAGCCTATCGGAAATATGGTTAAGGGAACGTTTGAAACGACCGAAGCTGCCGGCACGCTTCATATCGAAACTCAAAAGGTTAAGAATATGAGTTACAACGGGGTTTACGACATAGACGGAAAGGCTGCATATCATTTCTCTAACAGCGATGCGAGAACGAATGCGGAAGCGAGATTTGTAACTCCCGGAACTGACACTTGGTCTGCAAATCGCATATATAATAATTACCCCGCTTATAAATTCTCGTTCAGTTATAAAATCGTGAACGCAAGCACGGACGGCGTAACGGACGGAGAACACTGGCCGTATATCGTTCAGATTCTCGACCGCAGCTATCCTATTCTTTCTTTCACTCCCGCAGTAGACGGAGAGTGGCACACTCAGGAATATACGCTTTCACCCGAACAAACTAAACTTTTCGCAGGCTTCATCGTTAAGATGGGTAGACTCGACGGCGAAATGCTTATAGCCGATATTTCCGTTGAAGAGCGTACGATGGTTAGCGGTTGCGAGGTAGCGACCGAACCCGAAGGACTCCTTCATATCGAAACCGGAAAGGTTAAGAGTATGACCTATAAAGGAGTTTATAACGTTGACGGAACAGCTGCTTACCATTATATAGGTAAAGACGCCGCAAAAGCCGAAACGAGATTTATAACCGAAGGTACGTTTACCGGCGACCCGAATAGCAGCCGCGTTTACAATTACCACCCCGAAGCTATTAAGTTCTCTTTCAGGTATAAATTGACGAATACTGCTTCCGCACAATTGGTAGAAGCCCTTACGGGTAGACCGAGTACCGAAAAAGCCAACGTAATAGTGCAGGTTCTCGAACCAAAATATGCGCATAACTACGAGTTCGTTACAAACAACGACGGTGAATGGCACACGTTTGAATACACTTTGACAAGTGCCGATAGGTCTGTATTTGCAGGATTTATCATAAAATTCGGTAAATTCAACGGTGAGCTTCTCGTGGCCGATATTAAAGTCGAGCTTGATAAGGTTGCTCCCGTAATTACGGTTGCAGACACCACCAAGAGAGAATATAACGAAGGCGAAGAACCCGTTATCAACGCAACCGCAGTTGACGCCGTTGACGGAAACGTTAACGTAACCGTATCCTATCCGGACGGAGCTTTGGTTGACGGTAAACTTGTCGCAGGAACGTGGAACGTTACTTTAACCGCTACCGACGTTGCAGGAAACGTTGCAACCGAAGCCGTTACTATAACCGTTAAAGATATTACCAAACCCGTTATCACGGTTGAAAACACTACCAAGAGAGAATATAAGGAAGGCGAAACGCCCGTTATCAACGCAACCGCAGTTGACGCCGTTGACGGAAACGTTAACGTAACCGTATCTTATCAGGACGGCGCTCTCAACGCCGAAGGAAAGCTTAACATCGGACAATGGAAGGTTACTTTAACCGCCACCGATAAAGCAGGCAACGAGGCAAAAGAAGAGATAACGATTAACGTTACCGACGGAACTAAACCGATTATTACCGCTGCCGACGCCGAATTCGTTCCCGGAACGGTTTACGATAAGTCCATTCTCGGAATTACCGTAACCGACGACGTAGACGAAGACATCGATTTCACCGTAACTTATGAAACCGGCGCTGTCGTAGACGGAAAACTTCAATCCGGAACGTGGCACTTCACAATCACAGCTACCGATTCCGCAGGCAACGAAACGACGAAGATTATCACCGTTGACGTAAACTTCATAGTCGGCGCGACGGAAGTTAAAACCGAACCCGTTGACGTTCTTCACCTTGAACAGAAGAAGGTTAAATTTGCAACTTATGAAGGTATTTACGTTGTAGACGGCAAAACTGCTTACTACTTCACGCACGACGTTGCCGAGGGTGCAACAAAGAATACCGAAGTAAGATTCTCTTACGGTAGGACGGATACCTCCGGTGATAGTGCAAACCGTGTTTACGAAAGCTATAAGGCTAAAAAGCTCTCTTTTGAATATAAGTTAATCAACCGTAACCCGATGAACTGTGACGACGAACCCGTTCACTACATCGTTCAGACGTTCGGCGAGTTGACTCCCGGAAAAAAGGATTGCAAATATCCCGTTCACGTTAAGGAAGTCGTTGCGGACGGAGAGTGGCACACGATTGAGCATACGTTTGACGGCCAAGATTTGGCTATAGCGTTCTCCGGATTTCTCTTCAAGATGGGCGGATTTGAAGGCGAATTGCTCGTTGCAAACGTTATCATTGAAGATAGCGAAGCTCCCGTTATCACCGTTGCGGAAGACAACAAGACCGTTTACACCGTTGGCGAAACTCTTAATCTCAAAGTTTCCGCACACGACGCTCACGACGGAGACGTTAAATGTGAAACGACTCTTCCCGAAGGAATGGTTGTCGAAGGTAAGCTCGTTAAAGGTACTTGGACGGTAATCGTAAAGGCTGTCGATAAGTACAACAACAAAGCCGAGAAACAAATTAAGATAACCGTTAAGGAAGCGGGCGGAGAAGAACCCGATTCAACCGAATCTAACTCTACCGGTTCTTCCGAATCTACCAAGCCGAGCGAAAGCTCTTCTACCGGAACTTCTACCGGTGGCGAAGTTGAGCCCGGCGGATGCTTCGGCTCTGTAAGCGGCGTTGCCGGCCTTGCGCTGGTTGCTCTTATGGCGGCTGCGTTCGTAGTTTGCAAAAAGAAAGAAGATTGATTGTTTTAAAGAATAATCGACTCTGAAAACTAAAACAGAAGAGGTCGCGATTTTTATCGCGGCCTCTTTTTTCGTCGATACGGTAAATATCCGTTCGTATAGCGAACTTTTGACAAGGCGAAATAACCGTTATATTCGCTTATCAAAGCGGCTTAAACCGTTCGTGGGTTTCGGTTTGATTTATTGCGTTTGCTTTCAAAGGGGTTTAAACTGTCCGGGTTTTTTTGTTTAACTTATTGTGCTATTTATCAAAGGGGTTTAAAGCCGTCCGTGGGTTTCAGTTTAACTGCGGACGGAACAACGCCCACTTCGATGTTGTCGATTTCGCGGTTTGCAAGCGCGGGCACGGGGTGCTCGGAAATCTGGAAGCGATAATCCTTTCCGTGCTTCTTCACGTAATCGGAAATTACCTTATGGGAGGGGTTGTCCTTGACGGGCGAATTGAAATTCGCGTTGTAAACGAAATACCTATCATCTTCGGGAAGTTGGCTTATAGGTCGATAATCGGTAAGTTTTCCCGTGTATTGAACGGTTGAAGCGAGAATGGAGCGGACGTAATCGACGTTCTCTTTAAGCTCCAAAGGCGCGGGGAATTCCGGATTCGGAATAACGTCCGTATAATCCTTTTTGTCGTATTTTTTTAAAAGCGCAAGCGCGGCGTGAAGATGAGAAAGTTCGTTTTCAAATTGATATTCCCAAATCTTCTTTATTCTTGCGTCGGTTTCGGTCATATAATTCGACCAGTAAACGTAACACTCGACGTATTCGTGCATAAGCGAACATTCAAACGGGTCGTTGTTCGGGTCGATAAGCGAGCCGTACTGCGTGACGTGTTCTTCCTCAACGAGGCAAATTTCCTCGTAAAGCCGTTTGCCGCCTTCGTTTATATAATGCGCGCCTACGTTCATATAAAAATTCATCGTTTGCTGTTCCGCCGCGGTGATTATCATCGTGTTCAAAACGGTTTGAATATCGTTCTTTTTCGCCGAAATGCAGCCTTTAACGTTATCGAACGGGTGACGGTGATGCGCTACCGTCGGTCTCCCCGGCATAATTTCGGTGTATTTCCCGACGAGTTTTTCGGCGTGAATGCCGTAATCCTCGTCGAGGAGGTCGGCGTATCTGTAAAGATGGTCGAAGTCCTCCAAAAGCGCGAAATCGAGAGCTTTTTTCACGTTGAAATTCTTTTCTCGTTTCGCCATTCCCGCGGTTAAGTCAACGGCTAGTTGCTCGTAAGCAATGGTCGTTTCAAGAATGGATTCGTTTGCAGGCTTTAACTGCGCAAGGTACTGTTGCTGCTGTTTTTCCAAAAACCTGACGAGCGAGATGCGTCTTTTCAAATCGACGTCGTCGGTGTGCCGAAGCATCTGGTGCGAATGCCAGTTCGCCTCGTATTCCGCGCCGCACGCGAGGATAATTCTCGTTTTCGTGTAAGGACTCGTTTCGTTTTTGTCATACTGCTCGGGATAGAGCTTTTGGATTGAATCTAAGTATTCTTCGGGTTTCTTTGCTTTCTCTTTAAACGGGTTCATTTTTCTCCTTTATCCGAACAAAACTTGGATTTTGCCGTTTTAACAGGCTAAAATCTCGTTCGGTTTGAACAATATTGTTGACGAAAACGTTTAATTTTATTCACTCGCCGAAAGATTGACACGTTAAGAGAAAAAGTGATATAATCAACCTATGAAATACGCTGTAATAACGGACGTACATTCAAACGTGTTTGCGCTTGAAGCCGCGCTGAAAGAGATAGACAAAATGCGTCCGGATAAAATAATATGCCTTGGCGATATTGTCGGGAACGGCTTTTATCCCGAGGAAACGGCTTCGATGATTAGAAGCCGCGGAGATATTCTTTGCGTCAAAGGCAATCACGACATTTTCGTGACTATGGACTTGAAAAATTTCTCCGAAGCAGACCCGAGATTGAAAGTTTTTCGTTGGCAACAAAAGGTTTTAAGTTCCGCTTCCAAAAAATTTCTTTCCGAGCTTCCTTTAACGCTTCGCTTTAAGGACGGAAATTTTTGCGTAACGGCGTTTCATTATCCGCAAACGCCGAAGGGGAGATTTAAAGATATGAAATATCTCCCGTCAAAGGACGATTTGCTTCGCCTTTTCGGCGACCAGACGGGTGACGTTTTCTTTTTCGGACACGAACACACCGGTTCGTTGGGCAGAATAGGGAATAAATATTATCTCAATTTCGGAACGCTCGGAAACTTTTTGCACGAGAACGAAGCGCGTTTCGGTTTTGTGGAGATTGACGGAAATAAAGTGGCCTATAAGCCGATTATCGTGCAATATGACGATTCATTGGCTAAAAAATCAACCGCAAAACTTAACGAGATTTTGCAAGGAAAGTATTATAAATGATTACGAAAAAAGATAGAATTTGTTTCTTGGGCGATTCGATAACCTTCGGCGTGGGAACTACGCGGAGATATTTCGATATTATTTCGGATTTAACGGGCGCGGAAACTCACGGTTACGGGATAGACGGCGCGCAGTCCGATATGCTTTTTAACGAACTTAAATCGCTCGAAGCGGACGTGGGCGATAATTTCGATATTTTGTGCGTGCTTATCGGAACGAACGATTTTAACGGCGGGGTTTCTTTGGGCGAATTTTTCACCGAAAGAACGGAAACCGTCGTTATTTCGACTGATGAGAGCGGCGCGCCGAACGCTTACGCAAGCCGCAAAAAGCGCGAGTTCGTTTTCGACGACGAAACCTTTTGCGGAAGACTGAACAAGTTTTTTGCTTACGTCACCGAGCGTTACGCCGATAAACGGCTGGTTATTTTAACGCCGCTCCACAGGGCTTACGCGTATTTCGGGCTTGCAAACGTTCAGCAAAACGAACTTTACGCAAATTCGATAGGCGAATATTTTGAAAAATACGTCGAAACGGTTCGCCGCGCGGCGGACGTTTGGTCGATTGAACTTATTGATTTATATAGAGAATCGGGCTTGTTCCCGCTTGCCGACAAAAACGCAGCGCTTTATTTTCACGACGATAAAACCGACAGGCTTCACCCGAATAAAAACGGGCACGAACGCATAGCGAGGGCAATTTTAAGAAGATTATGAACGTTTTAAAAGGAAAAAAGATTTGGCAGGGCGACGTTAAAGCTGCCGATACTTACGTCGAGTTCAGGGGCGATTTTAAAACTTTCGGCCTTGTGAGGCAAGAAAAGATTTTTTTGCGCATTTCGTGCGACAGCAATTATTCCGCTTATATCAACGGGAAGTTGGTCGGGTTTGCCCAGTGCGCCGATTATCCGCATTATCGCAATTACGACGAAATAGATATAACCGATTTTTGCAAGGCGGACGAGAAGAACGTTTTCGATTGCACGGTCTGGCATTACGGAAAGGATAGCCAAACTTACGTTAATGCGGACGCGTTTTTGCTTTTCGATATTGTAAGCGGAGGAAAAACTCTTCTTAAAAGCGATAAAAACGTTCTTTCGAGGGTGAATTCGCACTACCTTAACGGTTATTGCAAAAATATCACCACGCAACTCGGGTTGAGTTTTTTATACGACGCAACCAAAAGAAACGGAGCGTTTAAGCCGAGCGAAGAAACGGGCGAGGGTGAGGCCGTTAAAAGAGAACGCGGAATTTGCCGTATGAAAAAACGCAGAGCCGCGGCGGAAATAAAAAAAGTAGAGGGCGGCTATCTCGTAGATTTGAAACGGGAAACGGTCGGCTTCGTTTCTCTCGATTTCAAGAGCGATTGCAAGCAAAAAATAACGATTTCTTACGGCGAAAGATTGCTTGACGACGGCAGCGTTCCGAGAATTATCGCCGACAGAGATTTCAGCGTGGAATACGTTGCGAAAAAGGGCGTCAATCGTTACGAAAACACCTTTCGCAGGATTGCCGGGAGATACCTTTTCGTCGAAACCGAAAAGCCGATTGACGTTAAATACCTTGGCGTTCGCGAAGTATATTATCCCGTTACGGAAATTAAGAGAAAATTTAAGGATTCACTTTTGCAAAAAATTTACGACGTTTCGGTTTACACCGTAAAGTGTTGTATGCACGAGCATTACGAGGATTGCCCTTGGCGCGAGCAGGCTTTGTACGCATTGGACAGCCGTAATCAGATGCTCTGCAATTATTACACTTATAAAAACGCCGTTTATCAGCGTGAAAATCTCGTTCTTATGAGCAAAGGGCTTCGGGCGGACGGGCTTTTGAGCCTTTGTTTTCCTGCGGGAAACGATTATCCCATTCCCTTTTTCTCGCTTGCGTATATTATGCAAACGTACGAGTACGTCAAGTACACCGGCGATAAATCCTTGCTTAAAGAAACGGGCGAAACGCTCGATACGATTATGGCTACGTTTATTTCAAAAATGGGCGATAATCGACTTATAGCCCAGTTTCCTGCGCCTTATTGGAATTTTTACGAGTGGGCGGAGGACAGCGCGAACGACGACCAGATAGGTAAAAAAGAAGGCGACGAATCGCCCGTCGTTTACGATTTGATTTTAAATTGTATGTTCGTTTACGTCGCTGAATTTTACAATGAACTTCGCGGGAAAAACGTTGAAACGGACGGTACGAAAAAAGCTATTTCGGAAACTTTCTATATGCCCGAAAAGGGGATATTCAAGTTCAGCGACGTTTCGGATAAAGCGTCCGTTCTGGGCAATTCGCTTGCCGTTCTGGCAGGTATCGGCGGCGAAAAAACGATTGAGGCTATTTGCAGCGGCGAGGGAATGATTCCCATAACGCTTTCTATGAACGCCTTTAAATACGACGCCCTTCTTCTTTTCGGCGATAAGTATAAGAGTTGCGTTTTAAACGATATAAAAGCGAAATACAAAAAAATGCTCGACGCGGGCGCGACCACGTTTTGGGAAACGGAACTCGGCGCGGACGATTTCGGCGGGCTGGGCAGTTTGTGTCACGGTTGGTCGGCAATCCCGATTTATTATCTTTCCGTTCTTGCGGAAAACAAAACCGTTTGATTTTCACAATTCGTCCGCTCTTTTTTTCGGATAACGATTGACTATATTGCGGAAATAATATATAATGTCGATAAGCGCGTTTATTGACGACGACGGCTTGGCAAAAATCGAGCCTGACGCGCCGTAAGCTATAACGCAGGCAGGAAAGATATGGAAAACACGAAAAATAATAAAAAATTGATAATAATCATCGTTACGCTCGTCGTTCTCGTTGCGGCGATTGTGACTACGGTTGTCGTTTTGGTCGGCAACGGCGGGGGAACGGGCTCGTCGGAAAGCGTTTCCGAAACGGAATCCCAAACCGAAACCGTTTCCGAAAGCGAAAGCGAATCGGAAAGCGAATCCGAAACTCCTAATCGGTACGAAAGCGTTGACATCAACCCCGAAAAGATAGAATACGAAGTGACCGAAGACGGTAAAGTTACTATAAAGAAACAAAATAACAGCGATATTTTGGGTAACCTCGTTCTTCCAGACCAATACGAAGGCAAGGACGTTACGATTTTGGGTAAAAATGCGTTTTTATCGTTAGATAACCTTATCTCGATTGTTTTGCCGAAAAAACTCGAAGTTATCGGGGAATACGCCTTTTACCTTTGCGGGAATCTGAAAAAGGTGACGATTTATCCCGAGGTTAAAACCATAGGAAAAAAATCTTTCCAAAGCTGCCCGAAACTTGAAGAAATCAAATTTGAAGGGACGAAAGCGCAATGGCTTGCGATTGAGAAGGACCGCGATTGGAAAGAAGATTCGCCGAACTTGAAAGTCGTTTGCAACGACGGAACGCTTTCTCACGACGAAGCGTAACGCAATTTAACCACGTTTTAAACGCGACTTATTATGGCAAAGCGTAACGAAATTATGCTTTTATGCGGCAAAGCGTAAAACCGTTTAAACGAATTAAATTTAAACTCCGAAAGGACTTGTTCAAGTCTTTTCGGAGTTTTTTCGTTTTTGCGCTTTTATTTCGGTTTTATAAATCATATATTAAAACAGAGCTATTAAAACAGACCGTTAAAGTAAATAAAACATAGCTGTTAAAAATGATTGAAACAGGATAGAATTCCGTATGAATTTTTTTGGAAGAATAGCGGCGTTCGTCGTGTGCGCGGCGGCGACGTTTTTCGTTATCTTTTGCGCTTATCCCAAAACGACGGGCAAAACCTCGGATATTATCGCCACGGGCAAGTACAAGGCCGTACTCACGCTTTGGCACGTAGATTCCTTTGAGGGCGGCGTCGGCTCGCGGGCGGATTTTTTAAGTTCCGCGCTTTTAAAAATGCGGAACGACGGAGTGATAGTTCTCGTTAAAAGTCAAACCGTCGAAAGTATGCGTTCGGCAATTTCAAACGGGGAACTTCCCGACCTCGTTTCGTTGGGCGGCGGTTGCGCCGATATTATGAAATTCGCAAGGGAACTGCCCGTCGATAAGCTTTACGGCGGAACAAATTTAAAAGGCTTTGCCGGAGGCGAAAAGGGCGGTAAGTATTATGCCGCGCCGTGGTGCTTCGGGGGTTATTATTTAATTGTAAAAAGTGAAGATAATCGACTTATAGAGGGGTTTTTACAAGGCAATGGCGAAAAAAACGTAAAGAAACTCGTCGTTTCGCAAGGCGAAAACACTCTTCCTATGCTCGCGTTAAAAACTGCCGGGGTTACGGCGACGGACGTCGCGTATTATCCTCCTTACGACGCTTACGTTAATTTTCTCGGGCAAAGCGAGGCGGTTCTTCTCGGAACGCAAAGGGATTTAAGGCGGCTTGAAAAACGCGGCGCGGCGTTTTCCGCCGTTGCGCTCGAAGGCTTTTCCGATATAGTTCAGTACGTTGCCGTAACGACGAAAGCGGACGAAAAATACGCTTATTGTCTTAACGCGGTAAAACTTCTTCTCGACGAAACGGTTCAGGCAAAACTCGGCAAAATCGGTATGATGCGCGCGGTCGGAAATACAAGCGGAAATACAAGCGGAAGCTTGGATGGCAATGAAGCGGGCGTTGATTTTTACGGTTACGATTTTTTGAAAAACGAATATACCGCAAGCGTTTTTTTAAGCGAAGAGTTAATACGCTCCGCGCAAAGCGAACTTAAAGGCAAAAACGGGGGCGAGAAACTTTCCGAAAACGTTAAAAACGGCTTGAAAAATTTGAAGTGAAAGCGGAACTTTCCGAAGCGTTTCGGTTTAAATTGCAAACCGAATTCAAAATAGTTAAAATAGTTGTTTAAATTAGTCGAAACCGAGTTTAAAACAGTTGAAATAATAAAAAAAATATAGTAAAATAGGAGATGCGAAATGTCATATTGCGCCTTGATAAAGCAAATATCCGAAAAGTGCGGAGCGCGCTTTTCTCCCGATTATCCCCTCGGTGAAAAAACCACTTACGGAACGGGAGGAAACGCCGACGGAGCTTTGTTTCCGGAAACGGCGGAACAGGCAAGAGAAATCGTCGGTTTGCTCGAAAGCAATTCCGTGCCTTACGTTTTTTTCGGCGCAGGTTCAAACGTACTCGTTTCGGACGGCGGCTTTTCGGGCGCGGCGGTTTGCTCCGAGGGCTTGAAAGGCGTTTCCGTAAGCGGAAAAACGCTCGTGGCGGGCGCGGGAGTAAGCTTGAAAGAGCTTTTGAAAAGCGCGCTTTATTCGTCGCTCGGCGGGCTTGAATTTTTAAGCGGAATTCCTGCCACGGTCGGCGGAGCGATTGCTCAAAACGCCGGTTGTTACGGCAAAAGCGCGGGCGATTACGTTTCTTACGTCGTCACGGCGTCGGGAATTTACCCTCGCAAGGAATGCGGTTTCGATTATCGCGAAAGCGTCTTCAAAACGAGAAAGGAATTCATCGTTTCGGTGTGTTTCAGCCTTGAAAACGTAGAATTCGACGAATCGCAGGAAAAAATCGAAAAATATCTCAAACTTCGCTCCAAAAAGAACCCCAAAGGCAGGTCTTGCGGGAGCGTTTTCAAAAACGACGGTTTCTTTGCGGGAAAACTCATAGAGCAATCGGGAATGAAAGGCGTGAGCGTGGGCGGGGCGCGGGTTTCGGAAAAACACGCTAATTTCATCGTGGCGGATAATTCGGCAACGAGCGGAGATATAAAGAAACTCATAGATTTAATCAAGAATACGGTTAAGGAAAAGACGGGCGCGGATTTATCGGAAGAACTCGAATATATAGGCGATTTTAATACGTAGGCAATTTTAATGAACGACAACGAAGAGAAACTGAAAATATGCTATGATTTGCACACTCATACGACTTACAGTCACGGCAAAGGGAGCGTTTTCGATAATGCGGCGAGCGCAAAAGAGAAGGGGCTTAAAGGGATAGCGATAACCGACCACGGTTTTTCGCATCCCGCTTTCGGTATGCGCAGAAAATACCTCGACAAAATGCGCGCGGAGTGCAAGGCGGCTTCCGAACGATACGGAGTGGACGTGCTTTTGGGCATAGAGTCCAACCTTCGCGGCGAGGAGGGGACTATTGACGTTAAACCATCCGATTACGAGAAACTGGACGTTATTTTAGCCGGCGTGCATAGGTTTATTTTTTACAAGAGTTTTAACGACCTCGCCTGGCTTTTGTGGGCGAATATTTTTGACAGCGTTTTTCATAAAGCTCCGTCGGACAGGCTTATAAAATTCAACACGAACTGTTACGTGAACGCGATAAAAAACAATCCCGTGGACGTTATAACTCACGTCGGATACCTCTGTTTTTGCGACCCCGTAGAGGTTGCGAAAGCCGCGGCGGATTACGGAACGTACATAGAAATAAACACGAAGAAAACTCATTTGTCGGACGAGCAGTGGCGTAAAGTAATCGAAACGAACGTGAAGTTCGTGGTGGATAGCGACGCTCACTCGGTGGACAGAATCGGTGACAACAAGCTTTTTCTCGAAACTGCCGCGAGGGTGGATTTCCCGCTCGACAGGATAATGAACGTCGACGGAAGAATTCCCGAATTGCGTTTTCAACGCTTCAAAAAGGAACACGGAATAGGCTGAACCTTATTTCGGCGATTTCGTTATAAATTTGCGGATTTATAAGCCTCGAAGGTTTAAAAATTTCGAGGTTTTATAAAAAATCGGAGGTGGGTTATGTCGTACGATAAACATAATTTTTCCGAAAAACTGAAAGCGGAGCTTCTCGGCGTTAAATTTCAAAGCGCGCAGGAGAAAAGGGCTTGCCTTTCCGCATACGTCCGTTCTTCGGGAACGGTATGTTCTGAAAAGGGTGCAATCGGCTTCGAGCTTTCTCCGGCAAGCGAGGAAGAGCGGGTTTATTTCGTTTCGATAATCCGTTCGCTTTATAACGTCGAACCGCAGACGTTCGCTTCCGTTAAACGCGGCAAAATAACGCTGAAAGTTCTCGGCGAAAAGAGCGAGAGTATTCTCTCCGACCTCGGAATAATCGAAAAGGACGAAGAGGGAATAGCATTAAGGCTCGGCATCAACGAAAAACAGGTGACGGATAAAACGCGCGGGGCTTACGTCAGGGGTTTGTTTTTAGGCTCGGGCAGCGTAACCGTGCCGAAGTCCGAAAGGACGAGCACCACGAGTTATCATCTCGAATTCGTTTTCGCAAATTATCAAACGGCTACGGATTTGTGCGAAATTCTTTCCGAAGCGTATCTTATGCCTCGCCTCACGGACAGAAAGGAAACTTACGTCGTATATTTCAAAACCATCGACGAAATCTCCGATTTAATGGCTCTTATGGGCGCGGCGAAGGCTGTTCTCGAACTTTCGGAAATTGCCGTGGAAAAAGATATGAACAACGATATGAACAGGAAAATCAACTGCGAAATGTCGAATATGGTCAAGCAAATGGACGCTTCGGTGAAGCAAATTCGCGCCATAAACAGGATAATCGAAACGAAAGGGCTCAACTTTTTGCCGCTCGGCTTGAAACTGGTTGCCGAAGCAAGGCTGAAATATAAAAAAAGCACGCTTTCGGAACTTGCGGAAACGCTGAATATTTCCAAAAGCTGCCTTAATCACAGGTTGAGAAAAATCGTCGAAATTGCCGATAATTTATAAAACGATTGACAACGGGTTGTCGGTTTTTAGCAAAATCGATAACGAAATCACCGATAAATTGTAAAACGTATAAGGAAGAATGACTATGAAAAAGATAATTTTAACAGGCGACCGCCCGACGGGCAGACTTCACGTCGGACATTACGCAGGTTCGCTTTCGGAGAGAGTGAGAGTTCAGAACGAGGGCGGTTACGATAATATGTACGTTATGATAGCCGACGCGCAGGCCCTCACCGACAATGCCGAAAATCCGGAAAAAGTAAGGCAAAACATCGTAGAGGTCGCGCTCGACTATTTGTCCTGCGGACTTTCGCCGGAAAAGGTGGATATGTTTATTCAATCGCAAGTTCCCGAACTTTGCGAACTTTCTTTCTATTATATGAATCTCGTGACCGTTTCGCGTTTGCAAAGGAATCCCACCGTTAAAAGCGAGATTCAGATGCGTAACTTTGAAACGAGTATTCCCGTGGGATTTTTCACTTATCCCATAAGTCAGGCGGCGGATATAACGGCGTTTAAAGCGAATATCGTTCCCGTCGGAGAGGACCAGTTGCCGATGATAGAGCAAACCAAGGAAATCGTCCGCAAGTTCAATTCGGTTTACGGTGAAACTCTCGTAGAGCCGGAAGCCGTTTTACCCAAGAGAAAAGCTTGCCTGCGTTTGCCCGGTACGGACGGAAAGGCGAAGATGAGCAAGTCGCTCGGAAACTGCATTTATCTTGCCGACACGCCCGACGAAGTGAGAGCGAAGGTTATGAGTATGTACACCGACCCCGACCATATCAAGGTTACCGACCCGGGTAAACTCGAAGGTAACGCGGTGTTCACTTATCTCGACGCTTTTGCAACCGACGAACATTTCAAGGCGTTTTTGCCCGAATACGCGAATCTCGACGAGCTTAAAGCTCATTATACGAGAGGCGGTTTGGGCGATATGAAGGTGAAGAGATTTTTAAACGAGGTTTTGCAGTCTATGCTCGAACCCGTGAGAGCAAGAAGAAAGGAATACGAAAAAGATATTCCCGCCGTTTACGAAATTTTGAAGCGCGGAAGCGAAAAAGCCGAGCGCGCGGCGGCCGTTACGCTCGCCGAGGTTAAGTCGGCTATGAAAATCGACTATTTTTCGGACGAGGAACTTATAAGGGTTCAGAAAGAGAAATATTCGGTTTAAACTCGGCTTTAAATTTAAAGGCCGCGGGCGCAAACGAATTCCGTTTAGAATTAAACGTCGGCGCAAACGAAATCGATTTTAAAATCGAAGGCGGCGGGCGCAAACGAATGTTTCCGCAATAATCGACTTATACGAGGGTTTCCGTTGTTTAATGGTTTTTTTGAACGAAAAAATGCGAAAAAACCGAGAAAAAAAACAATGTGAAAACCTCTTTTTTTTGCCGAAATCGATTGACATCGGGGCGGCTATACTTTATACTTGAAGAACAAAAAAGTCGCGCGGCGTAATTCGTCGGCGGAACTGAACGGAGAAAAATATATGCGTAGAATTAAGAAACGCGGTCTTGCCACCGTTACCGTAAAACGTAATCCCGCTTACCTGAAAGACGTCGATGATAACGACGTAATCACGGAAGAAATAGTTGAAGAAGTAGTTGAAGAAACGGTTGAGCCTGCGGGCGAAAAGGTTGAAGAAGCAACCGAAGCGGAAACCGTTGCGGAGGTCGCCGAAATCGTCGAGCCCGCAGAAGAACCCGCCGAAGAACTTGCCGAGGTTTCGGAAGAGCTTGCGGAAGCCGAAGAGCCTGCCGAGGAAAACGCCGAGGAGAATACGGAAGCCGACGTAGAAATCGTCGAGGACGTTGTAACCGTCAATCCGGACGGAGTAGTATTCGACGAAGCCGAAAAGCCGGTTGAAGAAAGCGAAGAGGAGGACGTCCGCGAAGCCGTGGCCGAAGAGGAAGCGGAAGAAAGCGCAACCGACGAATCGACGGAAGTAGACGAAGAGGCCGAAGAAGTTCCGCTCGAAGCGAGCGAGGAAGAGGCCGAGGAAATTCTCAACGAAGAGGGCAGCCTTGACGGAACGGAAGAAGAAGCCAAAGCATTGAGCGAGCAAATCGAAGAAACCGCGGAAGCCGAAGAAACTGCCGAAGAGACCGTTGAAGAACCTGCGGAAGACGAAGATGTTGAGGCAGGAGAGGAAGCGGAAGAGCCTGCGGCGACCGACGAGGCCGAAAAGACGGAAGAAAAACCCGAAAAAGAGACGTTCAAGCTTACCGCGCCCGCCGATATGGACGACATTTTGGCGAAGATATGCGTGAAACGCGGAAGAAAACTTATTTATAGACCTAACGAAATTCTTTATAACTGCACCGCCGCCGTTATCGGAACGGATAAGAACAACGAAGAGGGTATAAAGGTTAAAAATATTCTCGACGAAGAAATTAAGCAGGGCGTAAAACTCGGTTATATCGATAAATACGACGGGCTTAAAATGAGCGAGATTAAAGAGGAATACGAAAACGACGTCGTTTACGAATACGCCGAACAGGAATTCAAGCGCGTCGGACTCGTTCTCGACGGCGATAAAATAAAGGTTTACGTTTACGACTGGGATATGAAGGCATTACACCACGTCGGATACGTTGAACAAAGCGCGGTTGCGGAATTGAAGCCTTATCTTGAAAACAGGGATAATTATAGTTTCGACGTTTGCGGACTTATTACGGGCGGCAAGTTCAGGAAAGTCATAAAAGACGAAGCTACGGGGAAAGTTACCGTTGAAAAGGGTAACGACGGAAAACTCGGCGTAGAGCTTGACGTTTCCGTTATAAACAGAAAAGATTGA
>ERZ808278.736-NODE-736-length-17931-cov-8.672242_pt1 | contig 17931 bp, 27 predicted proteins | sample MGYA00521239_ERZ808278 | MGnify/ENA primary metagenome ERZ808278 (study PRJEB31516, sample SAMN03275600) | gut metagenome | biome: mammalia-associated habitat; material: feces | host: Papio cynocephalus | place: Kenya | collected 2012-07-17 ... | reverse complement strand
TCCAGTAGGAGCCGCTATCTTTGCTCCAAACGTTAAAGTCTCAAAGCGCCAGTCATACATTCCGTAACGCTTTAGTTGCGTCGGAACATGATTAATATGCGTGATAGTGACAATATCCGCTGACTGCTCATAATGTAAATCGAACAGCTCGTCTTCTTTAAATGGTGATGCTACCTCATAAACTGTTCCGTTCGCATTGAGCAAAACAGATCCATCGACAATTACTCGCATGTAGTAATCGCCAAATTCCAGAATCATTGTTTGTTCAGAAGAAAATACGAACGGAATTAATCGGACTTTCTTATTTGGATACTTGCAAGCTGTAACGAACTCAAACCCCGGGCGGGATCTAAGTCCACCTTGCGGGCGCACTAGGAAATTTTTAGCACGGCTTACACCGTAACCATACTGGCTATCATCAGGTCGACCGTACATGGTAGGACTTAATTCGCCTGCCATAAATCCATGTTGTGCTACTCGTGTCATACGTATCTTGCTCGTTCAAATTCAGATTCGTGGCGGTTGATCGTGGTACACGCCTGTTGTCCGTCTCGTGCTGCCGCTTCCATTGCGTACTGCTCTGCCGCCTTAAACATCTGAGTTGCTACCGTCACTCCAGTAGTGCTCTTGATTAAGACCCCAGCCAGTTCGCCAGCCAGTTGCCACACGATTGCGTTTTCTACTAACGCCGGAATACGCTTTACGGTTTCAGGTAATTTCTGATATTCAGCCCATGCGTTAGGCGTGTTAGTCAGGATCACCATGTTGCCCTCTGCCGTATTCTCAACTTCATATTTATCTGGGTTCGGCTCCCTGAAATATTCACCGCGATACACACACTTCAAATACGCACAATCAGCGGGATACTGATAAATCTTTGTATAAGGCGGGTGCGGATACGTGAACACTTCAGCAAGTTTGTCCCTTACTCGCATAAAGGTGAAGTCGTAACTCTGCAATATCTTGTCCCTTGCTACCGGGTAGAATTGCGCACAAAGCGCTTCCTCATATATTTCACTATCTGCGGAAACGCTTTTGAGATTGGCTTCTTGCCCTATTCTTCCTAGAGCAAGATTGCACAACGTGAGTATGGAACTCACAACTAGCCACCTACACCCGGGGTATCAGATGACGAAGAGCTTGAAGTAGTCTTTTCGGACGTAGCAGATCCAACGTCAGGTGCAGCCGTACGATCCCAGCTTTCCATGACATCCAAGAACTTCCAAGGCTTCATCTCGGTGATCTGGTCAGTGATGAGCAATGAATAGGTATCAGCTTCATCAGCAACCTTTTCACCCACCAACATAGGACGACGGACGGTAATTCCAGATGCGGGGGTAAGTTCTTCTGCGTGACCTAAGTCAGCCAAAGTTCCGTTGCCGTCTGGAGTACCGCCAACTACGAACTTACCGATGAGATACTGTTTAGCCAAAGCACTAGGCAATACCGGTAAAGGCAAAGCATAAACAGCACCACGCACCAAACCTTTCTTATCGATTACGCCAGATGAGATCATCTCAACATAATCAGTATTAGGAGTGGCACTATCGGCAGTCAGCAACTTAAGCTGCAAGTCCTTAGAACCTGCACCGTGACAAATTAAGACTGCGTAAAACGGACGCATAGGGAATGAGTTAGCTACTCCCATATCAAGCACTTTAGGTGCAAGCCCGGTAGTAGTAACGTTCGCATGATCCGCCATATAAAGCTTGTTATCAGTGATCATCTTTCACCTCACTTAACCAAGGTTTCATCAATGCGGAGTGCATCAACGCGGCGCATAGGAATACCTGAGAATGAGCCAAATCCAGATGCCTGTTTACCCGGAGCCGCAAACTGATTGCTTGCTTCCTGGAATGACAGAACATTGCCAGAGAACATCAAGCCCTGTTTCTGCAAGGAGCTATAGATATAGCGGTTCATGTAGAAAGCGGGACGACCTGCGCTCAAGGACGGTACGGTGTTCATAGCGTCAATCATCAAACGCATAATATTGGTCTGAGCATTAGGAGCCTGAGTGCCAGTACCCTGTCTTAAATCCTTTACGCTGATGTTGGCAATACGCACGATGTAACGAGGATCAAGAACAGCCAAACCTAACTTCCATGAGAACTTGGTGCGCTGAACTTCCAAAGAGAGAGTCTCGTTATCCTCACCAATCTGCTGAATGGTAGAAACACCCAAGTCTTTCTTTTCTAATCCCAAAGCAGTGCCCTGCGGATAGAGAGTGCAAACGGTAGTATCTGACCACACAACCAAGTAAATCGAGGTCAACTGTTCAGTAGACTTAGAACCCTGACCACCACCAGCATCGATGATCTGATCTTCAAACTGTCCAACCTTGCGGCTGTAACGAGTAGCAAGACCATTGAATGAGCCGGCATCATCAGCTACAGATGCGTAAAGCAACATAGTAGCCATGTCCTTGTTAAACTTATTCAAGAACTGCTTATCACGCTTCATCAAGAAGTCAGCTTTGTTCTTAGCCATCTTGAGCAAGTCCACGTCAATCTGAGCACGACCTTCAAACATGGCACAAGACTCTTCTGCTGATCCCATCTGGAAGTCTGAATCAGGGGTACCTAAATTGAATTTCTTGATATAGAACTTAGGCTCTTTCAGCACGGTTGAGAAAATGTGCTTCATGCCTGAGTTACATTCCTGCGGCACGGCGTCGAGTAAGATCTCATTAGTCTGTGCCAAAGTGTCTACCAACGGCAAGACCTCATTGTTTGGACCATAGCCACGAGCGAGATCTAAGTAAGTCGGCAGAGAATTGTCATACAACTGCATTGTTATTTCTCCACATTACAGTACATGATTGTCGTTGTACTTTTCGTACATTGCCTTTAGCGGGTTTTCTCTGAGTGCCTTTGATGCCTGTGAATTGCCGCCTATCAACTCACGAGGAGAATCGTTTGAAATAGCTTCACCGACTTTACGCATTCCACGTATAAAGTCAGGATTGTTAAACAAGCCCATCTGTTGCATGAGCTCTTGAGCCTTTGGAGAGAAGAAACTAGAAAGCGCTTTGTTTGCATAACGCTGTGTAGTTGCCAAATTGCGACCGCCTATTTCAGGATCGTTTCTCGACTGTTCAGCCCATTGTTCATAAGTCTTAGTAGTCTGCTCGGTAATATAGTCACCAATGGCATTTACTACCGTTTGTCCCTGTGACTGTGAAAAACCAAGTTCACGACATAAAGAACCAAAGCCAACTTGAGCTTCTGGATCCAAAGTCATATCCTTATAAGAAAAATCTGAATACTGTTCAGGAACATTAGTATTAGGCTTTTCCTGTGCCTGTTCCTTCTGACCTATGATCCCATCAGATGCTGTATTGTCCTGCGGTGCCTGATTAGCTCCCTGTGGAGCTTCCTGCGGAGTCGCATTTTGTGCATCATTGGTTTGATCTCCAGTAGGTAAATTTACATTGGCAAAGCCGCCGACGGTTGCACCGTTTGCAACAGTCGTAGTATCCGGAGTCTGTGCAGATGCTGCACTCGGAGCTTCCGCATTATTCAATATAGAATCCATGATTAGTCCTCAAGTTTCGTTTCAGGTTCTTTGTGATCCGTGTTTTCTTTGACCATACGCAAATACAATTCAGGACATATTTCCTGCAACTGAGCAAAGATTAAGGTGCCTATATATTTGCGTCCTTCATTGAAAGCAGTCGCATGCGTCTGTTCACCTGCGTATGCCAACTGGAATATCTGAGCGTTATCCAATAACTCCCAAACAAACTTTCTTCCTTCAACGCTTTTCATAACCTCTTTGAGGTTGTCATCGTCAAAGATAAATCCAGTTGCGTTGTTGTCAGCCATCATCAATACCCCATGTTCTGAGCCATAGATGCTGCACTTTGAGAGCCGCCGCCTATACCAAGCTCTTGTAATAAGTCTTCACCGGATCCCACGTTCTGCGCATTAGCAAAACGTTCTGATGCCTGTGCTGACTGATTCAAAGCCTGACCTGCGGCTTGCATCTGTTGCGCTTGCATTTGCTGTTCTTGCATCTGTTGACGCTGTTGCTGAATAGCTTGGACTTCCTCATCAGTTCTCATCACTTCGGCAGGTACTCCCATCTTGGCTGAATACACCGACAAGAACTTGGAGAAATTGATCCCATCAAGCACGGTAGGATCGATTTGTGCCATAGGCTGAATCACCGACAAAAGACGATCCATCTGCGTGATATCTGATGACTTCTGAGCCTGCGCCATCATGGATACAAATTGCATCTTGATAGGCAAGTCCTGTAAGCGTTCAGGCAACGGAGGTAAAGTGCCGTTGTTGGCTCGGATTTGATACGCAATCTTGATTAAAGGCTCGTGTATCTCGTCCTTCATACGTAACAACATCGGTCCAAGCATCATGAGTTTTTCTTCACGACGCTCTGAAACTTCTGTAGCAGTCATCTGACGCTCGGTGTCGTTCTGCAACATCAAGAACAAATCCACATAGGTGTCAGCTCGGATCTGCTTTTCTATCTTGTCCTCTGCCAGCATCAAACCTTGCATGTCCATTTGAGCATTGACCAAAGGCTTGATTGGATTGTTACCAGTGGCATCAACCACCGTGTAACCACCTGCAAAGTTGTTGATAGTGCGAGAGCGATAAGTAGGTGGACCTTGTAAAGGCGGATTCATGGACAAGTCAATGCCTTGCAGTTTGCGCTTTTCCATGACCTGCAATTGCTTAACACTGGGTAAGATAGTCATTCCAACACCAGTGCCATATATATCGCCAGCGTTTAACTTCCAGCGAGGGCATAAAGCAGGGAAATAATCAAATCCAGATTCAAGCAAGTATTCGTCCTTGCCTGCGTTTTCCTCAAAGTACCAAGAGCCCCAAGGCTTATTCTTAGCGTCTTTCTTTGTGGAATCGAAATTCTTACGCGGTTCGATAGCGTGGATCACCGTAACCCAGTCGTCCAGCTTACGGTTGTTATATAAATAACGTGTACCTTCGGTGACGTTATCTATTCCAAAACGTGATACCAGCTGACCTACAGTCATGCGGATCTCACGGTAAAGCGTATCTACCACACCGCGTCCGTCTGTTGAAATAGCATACTGTCCTGCGGTCAACGGATATAAACGCAAACCGTCTTCGTCATCTTCAAAGACCAAACATGCACCTGTACCATAGGTTGCTGTTTCTTCGTATAACGTTTGGAGGGCTAAGTAGGTATTTGATTTATTGAAGTCGTCAAGTATTAAATCGCGTACCTGAGTAGCCCAAAGACGTGCTTCCACATCAGCAGTCATATCAACACCGTCAAGCATGAAGTTAAACCACGGACGGGACGGTGAAGATGCACCTGCAAGCAGACCTGAACCTAGGGATCCCATGCAAGTGGTAGCCATCTGATTTACGATGCGATTGGAATTTTTAGGCTTGTTCTGAGTGGTCTCAATAAACGAACCAGTATCAGGACTGATATAACGTGAAATCTCTTGCCAACGTGCCATCCATGGCTGACGCTCGGATTTGAGATCAATCCAGCGGTTGTACAAGTTTGATTTTAATTCTCTGTTATACAGCATCATTTATTAGCGTTTTCCTAAAAGGGACTGCTTACCTAAGAACAAATTGCCCGGATTCTTTCCAATCAAAATAGAAGAACTACCAACACTATTAGGACTATCGCCCCTTTCGTACTGATCACTTCCAGTTGACTGCGATGTCTGATATAGCGGCGTGGTATCAGCTGTATTGCTCCCGCCACTGTCGTAATAAACAACCTGCGGCTGTTGCTGTCCAAGAACATCGTTTACAAGATGCCCCGGTCCTCTGATAAGTTCGCCGCCGACCTTTTCAACGGTTTTACCAACAGAACCGCCAATAAGACTGCCAACAGCACCAATACCAGTAGTAACACCGCCTACAATCTTTTTGACTGTTTTAGAACCACCTGAACCGCCGCCAGAACCACCAGACATAGTTCACCTCAAATATTGCTACTATTGTTGTAACGCTCGTAACCTGTACGTCCGTTATTAAACGAATCAGTACTGTTTAATTTTTTATCCTGAATGGTGTAGCCTTTATTAAGACCGCTCAAGATATTGGAATAACCAGAAGAACCGCCAGTATCAAAATCTTCTACATTCGGAGCTTGCTGATTAGCGGCGTTATATTGCATCTCTTGCTGTTTAGCTTGATCTTCTGCCTGAGCTAATTGCTGAGCTTGCATTTCTTTCTGTGCGTTTAATTGACGCTTGGCATTATTAGTTTGTTGCACGCCATTAAATAAGCTCACGGCGGCTAAAGCAGCTGTTGCTATTGCAGTACCAATCATTCGTGAAACCTCTTAATATACGTGCACCCACCTTTTAAATACTCTTTACGGTTTTTAAAACACTGTTCCATTGGAGTATCAGGATGCGGCTCCCACCAAAATTCTTCTGCGCCTTTATATCTTGCCAACCGTTCAACCTCTTTAATAACTCGTCCACCTGCGAACCCACGATATTTAGGAACTAGGTAAATGTTATCAAGCGTTGCGAATATCAGTTGACCATAAAAATGTTTTAAAACAAAGAACGCTACAAAACCAATTATATTATTTCCTGAATAAATTTCAAAATAATTATATTGATTATTCGGCAATAATAAGTCATAACCAGTAAAATCTAATTCCAGATTAGGATCTACTTCATCTCGAAGCGCACAAGCAAATTCATAATTCTTTGGATTTAAGTCTTCACGTTTATAAATTTGCTTGAATAACAATGACATATTACACCTTAATAAATGTTTTTTGGTAACAACATTCTATTTTTTTATACCCGTGCTTTTCTCTAAAACATTTTTCTAATGCACTTCCAGTATGAGCACTCCAAGTAAAATCTGTTGCACCTTGGTCTTTTGCTATTTTCTCTACAGCTTTTATTACTCTGCCACCTCTTAATCCACGGTATTCAGGTAATAAATACAGATGATATAAGCCTGCACGCTTATATACAGAGAAGACATCTCTAGTAATATTAAATGCGACAAATCCAATTTGCTTTGTACACTGTTTATCGTCGTAGATTTCTAGCCACCAAAAATCGTTACTACCAAACACATAATCAAAGCCGCTAAAATCTAATACCCAATTTGGGTCTACTTCTTTAATCAATGCTTCAATTAAGTCGTAGTTAGTCTCGTTTAGCTCTGTTTTATTAAAAATACGTTTAAAATAAATCATACTGCTAACCTTTCACACTCTTCTTCATAATGCGCTAACGGATCGTAGTCAGTATTGTTTTGTTTATACGCACCCGTCTTTGATGAGAATCCAACAGGCTCTGCTAGACTTAAACAAAGCGCATCGGCTAAATCTGGAGAATGACCTAAGCGCTTTTTAATATCTTCTTTTGATTCCAGCACCATGCGACCTGCGGGATCGTATTTGTACGTTGGGTATGTAAGTTCGTCACAGGTAGCACTATCTTCAATCCAACCGCCACTGCGTATCCATTCCTTAACGTGATGCCACATTTCAGCACGACGGTTTTTATAGAGCTTGTCGTTAATCGCCCTGCTGCCAAATGGAACTTCAATAACTTGCATAAATCCCAACTGGTGCAGACGATCAATAACGCCGCCGCCCTGTCCGCCGTCGATGAATACATACTCACACTCTTCAACATTAATAAAGTTTGCAATGCGTGATGCCGTCGCCATGTTGTCATAACCTTTGAGCACGATAGGTTTATAAGCATGCAAGCCACGACGAGGATAGAGAACGGTAGAGTCGGATCCGAAACGGGCAACGTCGACTCCCAGAATAAGCGGATAATCCAACATCTCACGGTCGCTGTAATTGCGTTTAAGTGATTCGTTGGTTTCAATCGCGGATATCAACTGGTCATCAGCTTCCACGTCAAAGTTACACAGGAACTCTTTCTCAAATGCTTGCGGTGACATTGAGTTGCGGGCGTCTTCAATATCCTGCGGTTCTATGGCGTCAGTCTGATAGACTGTATACTTCTTACCCTGCCAGTCAGCCTTTTTGGGATCCTGCGAACGAACCCACAATTCATAGAAAAGGTTGTGACCGTTTGGCGTTCCAATGAACATACCCCAGCCCTGACGACCTTTATCAATCAAGGTAGGATAGATAATCTGCTCCCATGTCTCACGTTTGATGTTGGCAACCTCATCGACCACAACGCCGTCGAAATGAATACCACGAATTGCTTCTGCGTTTTCAGCACCAAACAACTGGAGCATCGGCTTGTGCGGATTGACCAAAAGCGTGATGGTATGCGCCTGCTCATTGACCGAGATCATCTTGTTTGCTGATAACGGACGAATGAGAGTCTTAAGACGATTCCAAACGTTACGTACGGACTGCGACAACTGCGGTGATACATAAGCATAGAGAGCGTCGTCTTTCGTGGTGTTCACCCAGCAGTCAATCAGCTTAAGCAGCGCAAGCTCTGTTTTACCTGCACGACGATGTAACACTAGAACAGTGAAACGGGACTTTAAATCCGTGCATTCCTTCTGCCATTGGCGCAAAGGCTTGCCCATGTGTAGGTTTGTTTTATGAACTTGCGGCGCTTGATTCATTTAGCGGTCTCCTGTAACGACGTGGAGATCACGAACTCATTAGACACGGCACTTTGAGTATGAGTTGTTTTTACTCCCACAGAAAGCTTGTGATTGCCATAAAGCTCACGGTCGAGCTTGGACATTTCATTTTCAATAGATTTAATCTTGGATAATTCCACCATGACGTACATCTTAGGAACAGGCGCATCGGCATCGTGGGTTATTTCCTCAAGATGCTTGTAAATAGCGTCTCGTTTCTCTGAGAGCGTCTGAGCACGTATTCTTCTGATGATCGCAAGATATGACGTGAGAGTAGGAGAACTCATAACGCGATACATGAATTTCACGAAAGGTAACTCAAGATTTTTTGCAACCGTCTTCAAAGTCACGTCATAGTCGTTTCCATACGCTTCCATAGCTTTCATAATTTCACCGTCGTTGTATTTGGCGGTAAATCCAGAAACTGGCATGTCAGTGTATTCAAGCGACAAGTCAGGTACATCAAGTTCCATATCAATCGGGACATTAGCCTTATCCATAGGCGCAATGTCCATGATCTGAAACTTCTTCTGCTTCCTAGCTGAAAAAGGTGAGTGTTCTCCGTGGATAATTTCAGGAACACTAATTGTTGAATCTCTTAGGTTCGCTGCCATGGTTTACTTCTTCTTTGGTTTTCTCATACACGTCAATAAGCGTGTTTAATTGAATTGCTATTTCGTCTCGTTCAGTTGCGAGAACGGCGGCTGATTCAAGACATTTATCAAGCGCTCTTTCCCGTCCACTGTCGCTTTCTGCTTTAATTCCGCATTTAATTCCGGCATTACTGGACACTGTCTCATCATTACCTGCGGCGGTAGTGTTTGAGCGCACCCGGTCACGCATAGCAACGAGAGAACGATTAAGGGAATCCAAAATTGCTTTTTGCTTGTTACGCTCATCAGCCAGTTGTTTATCAGCATCATCTTGTAACCTCTGTGCCGTTCGTGATTGTTCTTGAGCCTGCTCGTTTGCTTTGCTCAATTCCTGTTGTAGCTTGTAATAAGCCTGATGCTGTCTGTCCGTTTCCGCATGCACGCCGTCTGAATAACCAGCGTGATATATGGCTACCATCATCATCAACAATCCCAAGCCAATGCCTAGGATTGAATAAAATCTAGTCATGATTTTTTCCTCTTACGTAGCTCATAAAAAACAGTAAGCACGAGATTTAACGCACCGTAACTGATATAAATCCACGGCTCAGGGAATACGACGAGTAATAAAAAGAAAATCGCTACTTCCCAAAATAAAGCCAGTAAAGCAACGTTTGACGGAAATTCCATAATCATCTGCCCTTATTTAACCAATACATCAACATATCTTTTAAATCAGGCAAAAGATGTGATACAAAATTGCGTAAGGTTAAAAATCCAAGAGTTCCGAATACAAACGCACATGTCCAACATTCCCACATGGATAAGCCATGCTCAAAATACGCAATGCCAGTAACAGGAACGGAGAATATTCCCATCACTATCGCATCTACTATTTTTGAAAATATCTGCGGCGGCTTTTTCGTTAAGACACTTCTTCCTAACGACGCTATAAAAGCCATTGCAAAAGCTACTTCCAAAATGAGTGCTTCATTTGCGTTGACTACTTCATTAAACATATTCGCTTAAATTCCGTGTAATTTATTTAAAAGCTCAAATACACGCTTCCCCTTTCGTATAAAAGCTCACTGGTATTTAAGCGATGGTTAATATTAAGTATAGCCAATTAGACGCGAAATTAAATATATTCCACGAAATTCCAGATAAAAAAAAGCCACCCCGAAGAGTGACCAACATTAGGACTTAGATAATAACTACAGAAAAGAGAAAAGATATGAAACGCAAGCATCTTCAAGAGGTTATAAGTAGCACTCATAGCATTTGGCGACCCAGCATAAACACTAAAAGCGCTACTTATAATCCCTTGATCCACGGACTTTAATTTTGTTTTCTAACTACCGTCCACAAAATTAAATTAAACGCTGTCTTCCGTGACGTTTAAAAGTCCGCTTGAGTTAATTCCAGTTTCGATAATCACGGTAATTTCAACTGGAGATCCGTACCTTTGAAATTACGCGAAACTAGAATCAACTCAAGCAAACCTTTGCACTGAGTTCCAAACCTACAAACCCAGTGCATCGGCGGCTTAAAGCAAGTAACTTTTGTCTGAGCATATTTCACTGAGAGGGATGGAAATAGCAGGGCTTATACAAAAGCTACATGGTTAATTATATTTATCCAGTCATTTTGTTTCAATGAGATTATTCAAAGTACTTTTATTTGAAATGTAAAGAAATTAAATAATCCCAGTTACACGCAATTAAACCCCGCCAATGTAAAGATAGCAAAATGCGGAAAGACATAATCCACCATAAGGGACTAATAAAAAACAAGCCCAGTTCAACCAAGGCATAAACTTTACATACTTATCATCGCCATAGTGATATGTAGCTAAATACCATGCAGTTAATATGACTCCACCTGTAAGTAAAATTGCGAACGCCCAAAGAAACGTAAAATCCGTACGATGGAAAAAAGCACCATAATATGCACATTCTGATGCGTAAATTAAGAAATAAGCTACCAAGAAATAAATCAGTGTTGTAAAGAACCCCAATACAGAAATAGCAGATGACTTCCAACCTGTAATGTTCTTAATCATAGGTTTGATTAAATAGAAAAAAGCCCCTAGCTCAAACAAGAATAGTAAGAAAGTGTAAATCATAGATCTCCTCCACTGCTAAAGCGTACAAACATTTTAAAATCCAGCTGCCAAGCAAAGCATGCTTTCTACTCTGAAAACGTGGAGTCCCACACAAATCCAAAACAAAAAGTAGGAATCCTACCCTAGAAAAACGGAATCCTAGAAATCCCAAAAAAGCATGCTTTCTAAAAATCCAAAATCACAAGAAAGGGATCCTACAGGGAAAACAAGGAATCCTAAAAAAATGAGCGGGGTACGTGGATGAGTATTTTAGATGCGCCGACAGCCATCTCTTTCCGATGCTTGGGGGTGCCGGTGGTCAGGGTCGAAATTCCAGCGTCGGAATCCTACCCTTTTAAACTTTTGGCACGCTTTATGCGTGAGCCCAGAAAACCCCCTTTCAATTTTTCAATATGGCACGATACTTGCATGAAACTATTGGCACGATTATTACTTACACCCATTTCATATTTTGGCACGCTTGTTGCATGTAAAAGTTGGCACGCCCTATGCTTTCGTACACCCCAAACCGCCACAAACCGCATGGGAAAGCCATCCGCGCATAATTTAACATAATGCAGATTATGCGAAGTTGGTGGGATTTTCTCTTTAATTCCAATGAGTTAAGCTAATTCCTGCGTCCGGTTGCGTGTAATTTCGATTATTTCACCCACATTCACGCTTTGATTAAAACACCCCAAACGCCACCATTTTTAAATTAAGCTCCAAAAAATCCAAAGGCGGCATCAATTCCAAAGGCTAAGGGCGGCTAAGGATACGGATAAAGATTAGATGCTATCTGTCTAGTATTTTAGATTTATTGTCTAGCATAATAGATTTTTGGGTGTTTTTGGGGCTCAAATGTCACGCTTAGAGCTTAAGCGAGAAAAAAAGCCTTATAAATCAATGACTTGACAGGCTTGACAAAATTCCACCTATTTTAAAATATATAAAAACGTATCACGTGAACGATATCTCACTTAAAACAACCTTTTTTAAATTTTCTAAAATTTTTGCCAACTTGCCACCATTTGGATTATTTAAGTGGATTATCAATAGTTTAAGGCTTGACAATTGGATTTCACGCATTGCCACCAAATTGCCACCATGCCACCAGTTTTAAAGATTGCACGTTTTTCGACTGCCACCGTTTGCCACCAAACTGCCGCCGCGCTTAAGTCTTACGCTTTTACACCTTTATATAGATGATGCATTCAACTGGATTCACCCACCTTTATATATAGCTAGCTTTAAAGTCACTCTAATAGCCGTACTCACTAGATTTCACGCTTTCGCACGTCATTACACCGCTGATGCACGCATTTTCTGGAATGCATCAAAATTTTTTCAAACTTTAATCTGATCAAAATCAAAGCTTTATGCATGATTTGAGCTTTTTATGCATTTTTTGTGTTGCAAATGCATTTTTTGCCCCTATAATAAAGACATCGAAAGGCAATAAAGCCAAACGTTAAGAGGTTTAAAAAATGGATTACAGAATTATTGACGACGCTTTTAATGAGCTGATGCAAAAACGCCATGATGATTTTTCAGACAAAGAAAACGCATTATCTGCTTACCTATCTGATTCCATCTCATTTACCTATGACATAGAAAATAAAAAGATAACTCACGCTAATAATGTAGTTGATATCTGGGATATCCAAAGCATTTTAGAGTATTGCATTAGACTACTTAATAAAAAGGTGCCGGCTGCTTTTATAGAGGATGTGATTGAAGAGATTGATAGCACTTACCGCGCTGACGAATTTGATTTAAAAGATGTTTTCAATCCTGATGATATCTATTGCAAGAATAACTTTTATTACGAGGTATTAAATGAGATTAATAACTTTGTGAATATTGTAATAAGAAAACTTTGGATAAAACTCGAAGACTTAATTAAAACCCTGGAGGGTAAAAATATGATAATGACTTTAACTAATAATCACGGAATTGAAAAAGTCAAAACTTTGGAATTAGTAAAAATACACGTATTTAAAAATCAGCTAGTTTCAAAGATTGCACGCGATTCCAACGGCATCTTTTACAGGTATCAATATTGGATCAACGCTTACAGCCGCTTAAATGACGCATGTCAAAGCTATTTAACTAAGCAGGCTCAAACAATGACTATTGAAATAAATGAGCCAGACTATAGAAAATGTTTTTTCTTAGCTGACCTTTAAAAATCCTGAGCGGGCTGGGATAAAAAAAGCCCGCTGATAAATATCTAAGCATTTTTAAGAGCGCTTAGATATGTATCAAATCTTACTGAGGGGAAAAATTATGAAAACTGAAAAATCTTATATCCGCGTGTATTTAACCGACCTTGCCGCTTATAACGACGGCTTTTTAAAAGGTGATTGGGTGGAATTGCACAAAAATTTCGACCTTGCATCAGAGCTTGAAACCTTAAATATCAAATCAGAGTTTTTCATCTCTGACTTTGAAACTAATTTAAACATTCATATCTGCGAATATGCTGGCATGGATGAACTTAAACAGCTGGGAGAACTGGTCGACGCTATTAATGATAATGATATCGACTCGGGCGTGGCTGATGTGATTATCGGTACGGAATACAACTTAAATAAAGCTATTGAAATAATAAAAGATGGTGATTTCATGCTATACGAGCTTAATCCGTACAACAACAAAGGCATAACAGATGAGGATCTTGATGAAGCTCTGGGATATTGCCTCGTTGAAGAATGCGGCGTTTTAGATGATGCGCCCGATTTCGTAAAAGGTTATTTCGACTATCAAAGCTATGGGCATGATGTACGCTCTGAAATGACTGGAGATTATACGAAAGACGGAAAATATTTCGTAAGACTGGATTAATCCTTATTTAAGCCCTTTCGGGGGCTTATATTAAAAGGCTTTAATCAGAGCTTTTTAATATAAGTTTTTAACTTGGAGATCCTAAAAATGCTAACTAAAAAACAGTTACAAGCCGCCATTGATTTCGACCTGTACGAAGCTGATGAAGATACGACCATCGTATGGTCAACTGATGCGCTTGACCTCACGGATTCTGAAAAAGCTGAACTCAATGGCGCCCGTTATGTGGTATATATCGAGCAATACTACGATACTTATCCTGTACCGTCGCACTTCGAGCCCGTGCCGTCTGAATTTAATGACATGGTTGCGGGACAACTTGGAATTTAACGAAACTTAAGAGCCGTGGGATGCGGCTCATTTGGAGATCTAAAAATGAAATACCAAATCTATAAAGATGGTTTCACGTCGAATTGTACTCATTGCGATTTTTATAATCGTTATGAAATGTACGAGTTTGATGCTGATGATGATGCGGATGCTTTTAAAAAAGCTGAAAGCTATCAGCACAAATGTGAGCAAAACATGTTAAATGCTGGCGTAGATCCTAGCGATTGGGATCCCAGCTTTGTTCAAAACGTTTCACGTTACAACGCTGAAACTGATGATTTTGAAAACATAGAATATTAAGTTTTAAGCCCTCGCACCCGGGGGCTTTTTTATGTCCTAATCTCAGACCGCCGCGGTAGTTTGAGATTAGCGCATAAGAGTAGCAGATAACTGGGATAACCCCTTTTATTATTGCGTATGCGTGCGATTGCGTGATGCTTAAGTAGTTACACGCTTATACACGTGATGCGGCTGTATGAGTGCTATACGTGCGACTGTATGCGTGAGTATGAGATGATGCCTTGCTGGGATTGTCTTAAGTCCCACGCAATGCGACGCGATTAGAGTGAGTGAGATGTAATGCTACTCACTTACTGGAATTGTGTAAGCATAAAATTTTATGTACGGCAGCCGACCTATAAAAATGTGATAGCTGGGGTTATGTTTGGAATTATCCATTTAATTCCACGCAACCAAACCGCCACTAAAAAGAATTAAATCAGCCGCAATTATTGGAGGTGAATTAAATTAAAAAGGATTAAATCCAAATTTGGAATTAAATTAAATCAAAAATAATTTTAATTAAATTTTTAAAAATTAAATTCCGTTTTAATAATACGAGAAAAATAATTTTTGAAAGCTTTAATTAAAATTTCGATTTTTTTAGAGGCGGGAATTTAATCAAATCAGCCAAAATTTCACGGGCAAAAATTAAATCAACCCGTCCAAAAACCCCGAAAAATTGAATCAAAAAACGACCTCGACCCACCGACAAAATACCCCTAGGCAAAAAGTTGAGCACTCACTTTTTAGAGCAAACGAGCGTCTGCGAAATTTTTGGGAGTCACTGGGGTAAATTTAGAAAAATTCCACGCAACTCCAGCCCTATCATCCTGCATCAACCCACCTTTTTCTATTGAAATTCCAAGAAAAGCATACCCCGGTACCCCGTTTTTATTTAACGCAATGTATTTTTTAACATTGATATGCATTTTTTGTGCATCAAATGATTGACATTCCGTACTTAGTCAACTAACATTATTGTTACATCAGACGTGCATCAAGTGCATATTGTTTAAGTGAGGTTTTTAATGAAAAGACCAAAGGTCGCGATGAACTACGAGCGACAACAAGCAGCCATATGCAAAGTTGATCGCCTTGTTTACCAGCGCATAAGAAAAGCTAATCCAAGCTTTTTGGCAGTTCCTTTATTGTCATTAATGGACTGTGCAAAAAGATTAAATGTAAGCCGTGCATCGATATTAACTTTAATTCATTTGTTTAAATCACAAGGATTAAATGTATGGCGTGCTGGCACTGGAATTAAAGCCCGTATATACGTACCCGAATCAGAATTTAATGAGTATTTAGAAGCGTATAGGGAAAACAAAGCAGAAAAAATAAAACAAAAGGAGTCAGCAAATGCGTGAAGCCATTTTATGTTTTCTTCATTCTTTTGTCATATTCACTTTAATAGCAATGATTTACATGTTTGGAATTGCATTGTGGAACATGTAGAAGAGATAGAAGAGATTAAGCAGCGCTTATACAGACTGGCGCAAAGAGTAAGAAAACTGGAAAGCCAAAACAACCTACTGAGGCATGAGTTAAATGAGTTTAAAAACGCAATACAACGACAAGGAAATAAAAGGACCTGATGGTTTTACTTATCCCAGTCAAGCGGCATTAGCAAGAGCGTACGGAATTAGTCCTATTGCTTTCAGGTCTCGTTTAAATGCCGGCTGGGATATAGAAAAAGCTCTGACTACTCCAGTAAAAAGTCACGGAGCTGTTGGACCAGATGGGAAAAAGTATAGAACTTTAAGAAGTTTGTTATTTGATTATGGCATCAGCGTAAATAGATATAGCTATTTACATTCCACATTGGGATTACCCCTTGATGAAATTCTAAAGATGGGAAGTTTTTACTTAGCCAAGGATGCCAAGGCTTACAGAAGGGAGAAAAAGAAATGATTTTTTCATATTCCAAGAAAACTATTGATAGTTTCATGCACTATCTGACGAACAAATTATCTCGTCAAGAAGATAGGTTGACTGTATTAGAAAAAATCAACTTAAAAGAAGCATTAGCTCAAAAGGAATGCTTGAAAGTTGTCTTAGATTCTCACGGAACTATGCCAACCAAAGCGCATACCTTTGATGCTGGATTTGACCTTTTTTCACCTTACACCATTACCTATAAAGACGTTATCAGAGGTTGGTTTGATGGTGGGAATTTAACCGTTGGTACTGGCGTGCATATTCAAATTCCAGAAGGATATGTAGGACTAGTAATGTCACGTTCATCAATGGCATTACATGGGATCCCTTGTGTAACTGGAGTGATTGATGCTGGATTCCAAGGTGAAATAAAAATCACTTACGAAAACTCAGATTTATTTATGTTCATGAGCATGTGTCAAGAAAATAAAGACCGTGAGTTTCCGTTAGCACCTACTCCAATCAATAACGAAGATGCGATTGTATTTAGAAAAGGCGACCGCATTGCACAAATCGTAATAGTACCGATTCCAAAGTTCACGCTTACTCAGGTTGATTCTTTTGAAGATGAAAGTGAACGCGGCTCTGATGGATTTGGGAGCACTGGTAAATGATTAAAGCCACAATTACAGAATCTGAATTAAACGCTTTTAATAACTGGAAAGAAAAAGCGGTAGGTAATTACATTAAAGAATATAAGAAAAAGCTTGAAGAAACGTTTGGAGATAGAGCCTATCAAATAAAAACCAAAGGAGAAATAGGCGAACTGGAGAATCAAGTTTATTACTTTTCCAGTATTTATTTAGGACAAGTGATTGTTGAGTATAACAAATGAAAGTAAATCAGCTTAAACGTTTTTTAATGACCTGCACTCCTACTTGTGATGTTGGAATTACGGTCATGACAAAAGAAGGTCCTCAATTTTGGACTTTCGATGGCGTAAATGGATTTTCAATTTTCAAAGCTCCAGATGGTCATAAATGTATTTCACTTTTGGAGTCAAGAAAGAACGATGCCTATCCATATGGTGCTGAAATTCACGGAATGGAAGCTGTTTTTGATGATATTCCGTTAAGCCCTGATTCAATTTTGGCTGAATTAAAAGCCCGCTTTGATATCACTCCAAAGATTAAGGATAAAAAGATTGATGAGCTTACAGATGATGAGCTCACGGACATCATGTTTGAAACGATTCACAAAGAAATAGGCGACTTGATCCGTCTTAATAACGACTTGCTTGTTTATG
>ERZ808278.735-NODE-735-length-17964-cov-4.483277_pt1 | contig 17964 bp, 12 predicted proteins | sample MGYA00521239_ERZ808278 | MGnify/ENA primary metagenome ERZ808278 (study PRJEB31516, sample SAMN03275600) | gut metagenome | biome: mammalia-associated habitat; material: feces | host: Papio cynocephalus | place: Kenya | collected 2012-07-17 ... | reverse complement strand
TCCAGTGATAGAGCATGATTCAAAGAATCATACCCCAACACTTGACATAGAGCCCTATAACCTAACCTCTTCTTTATTCACCATATGATTTCAACAACATTTCAAACTCTTTCACCGGCAACGGCTTCGCATATAAATAACCTTGTGCCATATCACACTCAACAGTCTTAAGAAAATCAGACTGCATCTGTGTCTCTACGCCTTCCGAAAGAACCTTCATATTGAGCTGTTTTGCCATGCTGATAATGCTTGATACAATAATACGTTCTTCCTCTCTCATTTCTCCTGCACGGAAGAACTCTTTATCAAGTTTCAATACATCGGTTCTCATATCCTTTAACAGATTCAAGGACGAATAACCCGCACCAAAATCATCAATCGATACACAGAATCCCAACTTCCTAAGTTCCTTCATAACTGTTATAGCAGTTACAGTATTATTGAGGAAAATACTTTCCGTTAACTCGAATTCAATCATCCACGGCTCTACTTCATAATTCTTAATTAACTCCAAAACTTTATCCAGAAAATCATCATGGTATAAATGAACACGAGATACATTGACCGAAATTGGAACAATTTTCATACCTTGAGCTCGCCAATTCTGTAACAACTTGCATACCTGCTCATAAATGTAAAAATCTAATTTTACAATGAACCCATTCTTTTCAAATAGTGGAATGAAATCATTTGGTGGTAACATACTTCCATCACTACGCCTCCATCGTACCAGCGCCTCCGCCCCACTAATCTTACCAGTCATAAGTTCAATTTTAGGCTGCAGATAAACCTGAAATTCCTCATTATCTAAAGCGCTATGCATATTACTGATAATCATCTGTTCCTTGCGAATCTCCTGCTCCATATTATCATCAAAGAATGCACAGATATCAACACTTGAACTCTTAACAAGTTTGCGTGCAATGTTGGCATTATCAATAGCAGCCATAAAATCTTTTTCTTTATCTTTTAACATATAAATTCCAGCAGAAATTCCGATGTTCAAAGCAACATTCTTTCGATTCTGTTTGTCTGCAAATGATTCAGCAATCTCCATTACATATCTTTTCAACTGTTCCTTGTTCTCAAATGGTATCAATGTAACAAAATTGTCTGCCGAAGAACGTGCACAGATTTGTTTTCCAACTGAAGTATCTCTCAGATACTGCGCAAATTCTGTGAGCAGCTTGTCACCAACATCATATCCCAATGAGTCATTAATATACTTAAAATTCTTCATATCCATAGATACGATTGCAAATTTTGTTGTATTGTATGCTTGTACTAAAATCTTAGAATCGGTTAAAAATTTATGAATGGTTGGCAATCCAGTCAAAGAATCATAATTCTTTGCCAATTCCATTTTTTCAGTTATACGTTCTGAATTGCGAAGCTTTAGAAGATAGAACGAAATGATTTTTGCAATGAACAAGAAAGACTCTACCTCCTGTTCATTCCAGTGACAGAATTCGTTATTTCGCTCCATATAAACATAACCTTTTAACTCATCCTCGTCATAAAAGCCACATAACAGCATCGTTCCTCCACCTGGAACACCAATTCCCATATCCAGTTCTGTAAAACAGCTTTTCTTTCCACTACCTGCTTTGGCTGTCAGATGATACAATTTTACGATATACTCTTTTGATATGATACCTTTTCCTAGTCCCTCATTAAAATTCCATGAATAAGAAACGTCAACTTTATTCTTTTCTTGTTCTACAACGATTACATTGTTAACATGAAACTTTCGCCCAATTTTGTCCAAAAGCATATTTACCGCACTTCCAACATCTTTTGTATTGGAGAGCAAGTCCATAGCAAATTGAACCAAATCCATATTTGTCTCACTCTTGGCATAAGAGTTTAACTCTGATGTATCATATGCATTGTAATAAATTTGACCACTAGACAGCTTTGGAAGTACAAGATTATCTCGGTGATAAACACTACATACTCTTTCCTTCTGCTTTGCTTCAAATAAAGCGATATCTGCCTTTGAAAATAACTCAATATATCTTGTTCCTTGCTCTGGAAAAAAGCTGATTCCTATTTTACAGGAAATCTTCAAGTCAAGATTTTCACCAATATAGGTATCCTGAACTGTTTTTTCCAGAAGCTCCGCTTTTCCCTTGACTTCTGCAGCAGTTTCTACATTACTGAAGAAAAGCACAAATTCATCTTCTCCTACCCGCCCAATAATATCTCCTTCTGATAGGTGCTTTTTTAGATTTACAGCAATATTGTTAAGTACAACATTACCAAACAAAAAACCAAGTCTCTGCTTTAAAGTATCGAACTCCTCTAAATCTAGAATCATAAAAGCATAACGCTCACCGGAATCACTTGTATGTAAAATACCGTCAATGATTTCTTTCACAGCAAGCTGATTCCAAACACCAGTCAAAGAATCCATTCTACTTCTGGTAGTTTGCTCTTCCTTTTCTCTTTTCTGTTCGTCAATATTCAAAATGTAGCCAACGAAAGCAATTGTATTACCTTCGTCATCTTTAATTGCATTGCCTCTTGCTTGACACCAAATTGCATTCTGTACAAAACCCTTAATCCGAAATTCCACTGGACTCTCACTTGCAAAATGCAAAAACTCATTTACAATTGGAACATCTCTATCTACAATTATGCTGGACATCTGGAAGGTACTATGTTCAATAACCTTTCCACTTAATTCCGGAATTACCATGTTATTTGAAAATGTTAACCGATCTGCTCCGATGTTATACTCAAAAAAGCAGCAACAATCCATTTCAATTAAAGCATTGTACTTCTCAAGTCCATACTTATATTCACTGTCTACTCTTTGTACATCTTCCATGATAACAAAACTCCTTAACTTAAATCGCACCTATTACAAACTTCATAATTAGTTCTATTATACCATGAAACAAACCTTAACACAATATCTTACAACGGTTTCCTATTTTCGCACAAAAGCGTTATCCGCTAGATAGGACTTGATATTTGATACATTTGCACACTTTTTAATAACTCCATTGTGCATAATGAGCAAAGTTGGTGCTTGCATTATGCCATATTCCATTGCAAGTCCAGGATTCTCCTCCGCATCTACTGTTACATATGGTATCTCTTCTAGCATTGTTTTTGCAATTTGGCAATTGGGACAAGTCTTTGTTGTAAACAGATACATGCCATCTTCAAGTAAATCGTCATTTACATGAAGTTCGACTTTATTATCATCTGTTAGTCTTATCACTTCCACTGGCTTGTGAGAAGCAAAATCTATCTTTTTATATGTAGTTCGATTCCTATATTCTTGACTCTTCCCATCGTTCCAATTTTGTACTGGTCGGTAATAACCTGTAATCCTGCTGTATACTTCTGCCTTTTCTCCACAATGTGGACAGACAAAATGCTCCCCTGCAAGATAACCATGTGTTTTGCAGATAGAATAGGTAGGTGAAATAGTATAGTAAGGTAATTTATAATTCTCAGCAATGGTACGGACAAGTTTTGCCGCCGCCTTCCAGTCTGGGAGCTTTTCACCTAAAAATGCGTGAAATACCGTTCCAGAAGTATATAACGTCTGTAAATCATCCTGTATATCCAAGGCGCTGAAAACGTCGTCTGTGTAATCTACTGGAAGATGGGAGCTGTTTGTATAATAAGGCACATCATGTTCATTTCCTGCTGTCTTAATATCCGGCCATCTTTCTCTATCATGTTTTGCCAAACGATATGTTGTGGATTCCGCTGGTGTAGCCTCCAAATTATACAAATCTCCATACAATTCTTGATAGTCCGAAAGTTTTTCACGCATATACTTGAGTACCTTTTTGGTAAAGGCCTGTGACTTTTCATCTGTTAAATCTTTACCAATCCATTTTGCATTTAGCGTAACCTCATTCATTCCAATCAAACCAATAGTCGAAAAATGATTATCAAAATTGCCAAGATATCTCTTTGTATATGGATAAAGCCCTTCGTTCAATAACTTTGTAATTACTTGTCGCTTTACCTTTAAGGAACGTGCTGCAATATCCATCATACGCTTCAGTCTATCGAAAAATTCAGCTTCATCTTTCGCTAAATAAGCGATTCGAGGCATATTAATTGTGACAACTCCGACTGATCCTGTACTCTCTCCAGAACCAAAATATCCACCTGTCTTCTTACGAAGTTCGCGCAAATCAAGACGAAGTCTACAACACATGGAACGCACATCACTAGGTTCCATGTCACTATTAATATAATTAGAAAAATAAGGTGTCCCGTATTTGGATGTCATTTCAAATAACAGTCTGTTATTTTCCGTATCAGACCAATCAAAATCACTGGTGATGGAGTAGGTTGGAATTGGGTACTGGAATCCTCTTCCATTTGCATCTCCCTCAATCATGATTTCAATAAATGCCTTATTGATCATATCCATCTCTTTTTTGCATTCTTTATATGTAAAATCAACCTCTCTTCCACCTACAATACAAGGCAAATTAGCCATATCCGATGGAACTGTCCAGTCTAATGTAATATTAGAAAATGGTGCTTGTGTTCCCCATCTGGAAGGTGTATTCACTCCGTAGATAAAACTTTGTATACATTGCTTTACCTCCTTATAAGTTAATGCATCTTTCTTAACAAACGGTGCAAGATAAGTATCAAATGATGAAAATGCCTGTGCTCCTGCCCATTCATTCTGCATAATTCCTAAAAAGTTAACCATTTGATTGCAGAGGGTGCTAAGATGGGCTGCAGGTGATGATGTAATTTTACCTGGAATTCCTCCTAACCCTTCTTTAATAAGCTGCTTTAATGACCATCCCGCGCAGTAGCCTGTAAGCATAGATAAATCATGAATATGTATATCAGCATTCCTGTGGGCATTGGCAATTTCTTCATCATATATTTCTGAAAGCCAGTAATTGGCTGTAATAGACCCAGAATTATGTAAAATCAATCCTCCAACTGAATAAGTAACTGTCGAATTTTCCTTTACTCGCCAATCCTCTTCCTTTACGTAACTATTCACAATTTCTTTGTAATCTAAGATAGTGGATTTCATATTTCGAATTTTTTCACGATTTTTACGATACAGTATGTATGCTTTTGCAACTTCAGTATACCCTGTACTCTCTAATACACTTTCCACGCTGTCTTGTATATCTTCTACGTGTACATTTTGATTTATAATATCTTTTTGAAAATCAGAAGTGACTCGAAGTGATAGTAAGCTGATAATATCTTCTGTATATTCATTCTCAGTTGCTTGAAATGCTTTCGTAATGGCATTCTTGATTTTTTCTAGTTTAAACTCAGAGATTTCCCCGTCTCGTTTGACTACTTTAATCATGATAAAAATTATCCCCTTCCACTATTTACATAGCATAAATCTAAAATATTTTCCTTACTTCGTTTTGTTCAATTGATATTTTAACAAATGAAAACATCATAGTCAAGAATGATGCCACAATATATAGTAATCCATTTTCGCAATATACTATATATTGTGGCATCATTTTTTGTATCACAACAAACACCGACATCACAGTACGTAGGTGTTTCTATTACATTTTCTCTGGATTATATATCTCATGAGGAACATAGGCACGTACAAAAATACCATTTTCCAGATACTTTTCCTCAATCAGCTGCCCGTATTTTCGAATACGCTGAATCTCCCCAGCATCGTTATAAGAAAATACTTTTTCTATATAAACCTTGCTTTCTTTCAATATCTTCTCAATAATCTCTAATAATTCTGGAAGTCCATCTCCTTGCTTTGCTGATATCTTAACTGTATAATCAGCTAATGTATCTTTTAATGTCACGTCTTCTACAATCTTATCCTGCTTGTTAAACGCAGTAATAAAAACTTTATCCTTTACTCCCAGATTGTTAAGTGTCTCATAAACCGTTTCCATCTGCCTTACAACTGCACGATTTGACGCATCTACTACATGCAAAATAATATCTGCGTATTTTGCTTCTTCCAATGTACTTCGAAATGCGTTAATCAAATGATGGGGCAGCTTACGAATAAATCCAACTGTATCTGTTAAAAGAATCTGTTGTCCGCTCTCTAACTCCAGATTTCTTGTTGTGGGATCTAGTGTCGCAAACAGCTTATCTTCTTCCAATACACTTGCATCCGTCAACGTATTCAGCAAAGTAGATTTTCCAGCATTGGTATACCCTACAATAGATACTATCGGAATAGGATTCTTCGTTCGCTGTCTACGAAGGGTCTCGCGATTTTTGATAACCTGATCCAGTTCTTTATTCAGTTGAGAAATTCGATCTCGAATCAAACGCCTGTCCATCTCCAGCTTTTTCTCTCCAGGTCCTCTCGTACCGATTCCACCACCAAGTCTAGATAATGAATGACCCAAACCAGCTAATCGGGAAGAACGGTACTTTAACTGTGCCATCTCAACCTGAATCTTACCCTCTCTAGTACTTGCTCTCTGTGCAAAAATATCAAGAATCATAACCGTCCTGTCGATTACCTTTGTTTCTAGTTCTTCCTCAAGATTCTTTAACTGTGCTGGTGATAATTCATCATCACAAACGATACCTGTCGCCTCATATTCATAAATCATACTCTTAAGTTCTTCTATCTTGCCTTTTCCAATGTAAGTACCAGGATGAATGCTCTCTCGATTCTGGTAAAGTTTTGCAACCGTTGATGCACCAGCCGTTTTCGCTAACTCCTCTAACTCATCTAAACATTCCTTTGTTTCTTTCTCATCTCCAGTACAGACACCGACCAGAATAACTCGTTCTTCTTCGTCTTTTACATCATATAACTCTGCCATGTTCACTCCACCATTCTACTGTTCGTTCAGCCTTGTTTTAATAAACTCTACTTCTCGAATGACTTCCTGATCGTCTGGAAAATCAGCGAGATACTTCATTGCGACATCAAGTGCTTTCTCAAAATCAGTTAAATATTCATAAACGGATATCTGATCCCTTTTTAGAGTTCTTGTCCATTTTGCATCGTTACAAGTAATTCCTGTCTCAAAGCATTTTAGCGCGCCATGATAATCTTTCGTGAGCATAGCACTTCTTCCTAGCATCTCATATGCCTCAGCCAAATGCTTTGCATCCTTTTCAGAAACATAGCTATTTAAATAGGAAGAAACTTTTTCATAATCTTCCTCTGCATAAGATATTTTTGCTAAATAAAAGTAAGCTTCTGGCTCCTTTTTATCAACTAATGCTTCCAGGCTTTCAACAGCTTCTTGTGTTATTCCATAAAAATAATACTGGGCTACTGCATACTTAAGCTTTTCATCCAAAGTTTTTGGCTTAACTTTTAATGCCGCCTGCAAATAAGAATCTGCTTTCTCCTCCTCTTCTTCTCTCATAAGCAGAGAATACGCCCCTAAATAAGCATCAAAGTTCTTTTCATTTTCCTTAATAATATAATCATAGTCTGCAATTGCTTTATCTGCCATATTTCCTTCAGCTTCTGCATAAGCACGTTTCAGGTACATATCGTCGTTATATTTTTCTTCTTTTATAACTTGTGAATAAAGTTCAACCGCCTCTTTGTATTTTCCTAAATGCAATTCTGAATCCGCTTTGTATTTTACTATATCCAGATTTAAATATTCTAATTCATTTATCCCTAAAGCTTTGTCGAAATAGGAAATTGAATCCTTATAATTTTTGGCAAAAAAATAACAAATTCCGACTCCACGGTAAGCTTGCTTATTATTTTGGGCTGCTTTGGAAGTTGTCTTATCTGAAATACCCATTTGAAATTGTTCCAGTGCATCTTCATATTCACCTGTTCCCACAAGCGCCATTCCATATGCAACTCGGTACACCTTTTTATCTGGCTCCTTTTTTGTTGCTTTTTGAAGACATTCTACCGCTTTCTGATAATCTTCTTTTAGAATTGCCTTTTTCCCTTTCCTATATGAAAAAATTCCGCCATTCATCGTTAGAAAAACCACTGCACCAACAATAAAAACAACAGGCAGTATAAGCAGGGCCTTAGGAATTCCTCTTCTGCGTCTGCGACCTCTTCTTCTATACATTTTTTATCTCCATTTCATTTTCCTTCTTGGACTTTATCATCATTATAAGGAACTTACTTTGAAAATGCAAATAAAATGCAAACTTTCATAAAAACAATCTGCACAATTTTACATATTCTTTGTTGCATTTTTAACAAACTTATGATAAGATTATCACATAGTTAAGAAACTAGCTTTTCAGTACATATTAAATTGACAATTAAATACTGTAAAAACAGTTGTTACAGGCTGTAAAGCTGCTTAAGAAACAGACTTTGAAAAGTAGAAATGGAGGATTCATTTATGTCTAAAAAAGTTGTTTTAGCAGGCGCTTGCCGTACTGCAATCGGTAAAATGGGGGGAGCTCTTAGCAATACTCCAGCTCCTGAACTTGGTGCTATCGTAATCAAAGAAGCTCTTAACAGAGCAGGTGTTGCTCCTGAAGCTGTTGATCAGGTATTAATGGGTTGCGTAATCCAAGCTGGTCAAGGTCAGAACGTTGCTCGTCAAGCTTCTATCAAAGCAGGACTTCCTATCGAAGTGCCAGCTGTTACATTAAACGTTGTATGTGGTTCTGGTTTAAATTGTGTTAATACTGCAGCTGCTATGATCATGGCTGGTGAAGCTGATATCGTAGTTGCAGGTGGTATGGAAAACATGTCTATGGCACCATATGCATTAAAAAATGCTCGTTACGGATATCGTATGGGCAACGCTCCAATGGTTGATACAATGGTTAACGATGCTTTATGGGATGCCTTCAATGATTATCATATGGGTATCACTGCTGAAAATGTATGCGAAAAATATGGTATCACTAGAGAAGAGTTAGACGAGTTCTCTGCCAACAGCCAACAGAAAGCTGAAAAAGCTATTGCTGAAGGAAAATTCAAAGACGAAATCGTTCCTGTTCCTGTAAAAGTGAAAAAAGAGACAGTTATGTTTGACACAGACGAAGGTCCTCGTCCTGGTACAACTGCTGAAAGCCTTGCAAGATTAAAACCAGCTTTCAAAAAAGATGGTATCGTAACTGCTGGTAACGCTTCTGGTATCAATGACGGTGCTGCTGCAATCGTTGTTATGAGCGAAGAAAAAGCAAAAGAACTTGGTGTTACACCAATGGCTACTTGGGTTGCAGGTGCACTTGGCGGTGTTGATCCAGCTATCATGGGTGTTGGACCAGTTGCTTCTACTAAGAAAGTATTAGCTAAAACTGGCATGAGCATCGATGATTTCGATTTAATCGAAGCAAACGAAGCTTTCGCTGCTCAATCAATCGCTGTAGGAAGAGACTTAGGTTTCAATACAGATAAATTAAATGTTAATGGTGGTGCTATTGCACTTGGACATCCAGTTGGTGCTTCCGGATGCCGTATCTTAGTTACATTATTACACGAAATGCAAAAACGTGATGCTAAAACAGGTTTAGCTACACTTTGCATCGGTGGTGGAATGGGCTGTTCTGCAATCGTTAAAAGAGATTAATGTCTAACTGAGTTCTGAGTTGAAAGGAGACGCAACATGGAATTTATTACATATGAACAAGAAGGATTTGTTGGTATTATTACAATCAACCGTCCAAAGGCTTTAAATGCATTAAATAGCCAGGTTTTAAAAGAAATTGATACTGCTTTAGATGCAGTTGATTTAGAAACTACAAGATGCTTAATCTTAACAGGTGCTGGTGAAAAATCCTTCGTAGCTGGTGCTGATATTGCTGAGATGAGCACATTAACAAAAGCGGAAGGCGAAGCTTTCGGTAAAGCTGGGAACGACGTATTCCGCAAATTAGAAACATTCCCAATTCCAACTATTGCTGCTGTTAACGGATTTGCATTAGGTGGCGGTAATGAAATCGCTATGAGCTGCGATATTCGTATCTGCTCTGACAATGCTGTATTCGGCCAGCCAGAAGTTGGTTTAGGAATTACACCAGGATTCGGTGGTACTCAGAGATTAGCACGTATCATCGGTGTTGGCAAAGCAAAAGAATTAGTTTACACAGCATTCAACATCAAAGCGGATGAAGCTTACCGTGTTGGTTTAGTAAATGCTGTATATCCACAGGCTGAGTTAATGGATGCTGCTAAAAAAATGGCTGGCAAAATTGCTAAGAACGCTCCTATCGCTGTTCGTGCCTGCAAAAAAGCTATCAATGAAGGTTTAGATGTAGATATGGATCAGGCTATCGTTATTGAAGAAAAATTATTCGGTAGCTGCTTCGAAACAGAAGACCAGAAAGATGGTATGACTGCTTTCTTAAATAAGACGAAAGTAGATGGATTTAAAAATAAATAGATTTATTTTTTTAATTTAACTTGCATTAATGACTTTTTCGGTAGTGCAATATCATACAAAAGGAAAATCTATCGAAAAAGAAAAATGTAATTTGGAGGAAAGAATGAAACTCAAACAATCAGTTGCGATAGGCTTGCTGTCTAGCATAGCACTTGTTTCAAACATGCAAAATGTAGAAGGCGCTAGTTTTTTTCCTACCGAAATATCTAATGAAGTAGATACAAGCTTAAAATTTAATGTCAGTGACATCTACATTGATGATGAATATGATGATTTAATTGAGCAGTTTGAGAAAATGACTGATAGCGAATTAAACCAATATATCGCATTAATAATGAATCAAAATTCACCAATTGAGAACCATACTTCATCAAATACATTAGATACTAATCTAGTGCTTCCTAACGCTAAAGCTAATATATTAAAATCGTCATATGGCACTGTAGAGACCGCTTGGTTAGCCGCTGCTCAAATATTATCCAATAACGGATATAAATGCACCGCTGAACTGATAACATTCTCCGTAAAAGGATTGAATTACACAGAAAGTAGTATATATCAAGAAGATGGGTTATTCACAAAAAAAATAGTGAAAACTTCTGTATTTAAATCTTTTTTTTCTAAATTAAAAAGTGGTAAAAAATTGCCAAAAGGATTAGAATTTAAACAGAGTGATGATAAAGATTTGTATCTAGCATTACATAATACAGATATTTCAAGTGAAGTAAGATTACCAAATACTGCTTTCACTACATACCATTTCGTCATCAGTGACACTTATGATTTTAAAAAATCTGATTACGAAAATGTGATGGTGGGACTTGTAAACAATTTTGCATGGTTGTGTCAGAATACAGGCGTCTTAAAAAATATAAAAGTTAAAATCTATTTTATGAGATAGAAATAGTTTAGTTATAAAAAAGAGGTAAAACGTGACCATTTATTTTGTAATAAGTATTTTAAGTATTATAATTGGATTAGCAATGATATTATTCGGATTCATTGGCAAAAAACATCTAGCACCTTGGTTTATGATGTTGATGATCTTTTGTGGGATCTTTGTAATAGTAATTAGCTTTATTATGTTTTTATGCCTTGGAACATTTTTTGTTCCACTAAGCAACTGATAAGATAATAAAAGAAATATTATTATAGTTTTAGGAGGATGAATCAATGAAAGTAGGTATTATTGGTGCAGGAACTATGGGTTCCGGTATTGCTCAGGCATTCGCTCAAACAGAAGGTTATGAAGTATTCTTATGCGATATCAACGAAGAATTCGCTGCAAATGGTAAAAAGAAAATTGCGAAAGGATTCGAAAAACGTATCGCTAAAGGTAAAATGACTCAGGAAGCTGCTGATGCTATTCTTAACAAAATTACAACTGGTGTAAAAACAATCTGTACAGACTGTGATTTAGTTGTAGAAGCTGCTCTTGAAGTTATGGATATTAAGAAACAGACTTTCAAAGAGTTACAGGATATCTGTAAACCAGAATGTATCTTTGCTACAAACACATCTTCTCTTTCCATTACAGAGATTGGTGCAGGAATCGACAGACCAGTTATCGGTATGCATTTCTTCAACCCAGCTCCAGTTATGAAATTAGTAGAAGTTATCCGTGGTGAAAATACAACAGACGAAGTTACTGCTAAAGTTATTTCAATTGCAGAAGAAATTGGTAAAACTCCTGTTGAAGTAAAAGAAGCTGCTGGTTTCGTAGTAAACAGAATCTTAATTCCTATGATTAACGAAGCTGTTGGAATCTATGCTGACGGTACTGCTTCTGTTGAAGGTATTGATGCAGCTATGAAATTAGGTGCTAACCATCCAATGGGACCTTTAGCTTTAGGTGACTTAGTTGGTCTTGATATCTGCTTAGCTATCATGGAAGTATTACAAGCAGAAACAGGAGATCCAAAATACCGTCCTCACCCATTATTAAGAAAAATGGTTCGTGCTGGTAAGTTAGGTATGAAGACAGGTAAAGGATTCTACGATTATTCTAAATAATATCGTTTTGTAATAGTTTACGCCAGGATGTTATCATTCTGGCGTACTTGAATCAATAGAATAATGATAAAATATGGAGGAATTGACATGGATTTTACATTAAGTAAAGAGCATGAAATGGCTAGAACATTGTTCAGAGATTTCGCTCAAAATGAAGTAAAACCTCTTGCGCAAGAGGTAGACGAAACAGAACATTTTCCAACAGCAACTGTTGACAAAATGAAAAAATTAGGTTTCATGGGTATTCCAGTACCAAAGGAATATGGTGGACAAGGCTGTGACCCATTAACATATATTATGTGTGTGGAAGAATTATCAAAAGTCTGCGGTACTACAGGTGTTATCGTATCTGCTCATACTTCTCTTTGTGCAGACCCTATCTTAACATATGGTACTGAAGAGCAAAAACAGAAATTCTTAGTTCCTTTAGCAAACGGAACAAAATTAGGTGCTTTCGCTTTAACAGAGCCAGGTGCTGGTACTGATGCTCAGGGGGCTCAGACAAAAGCTGTTTTAGATGGTGACGAATGGATATTAAATGGTTCCAAATGCTTTATCACTAACGGTAAAGAAGCAGACGTTTACATTGTAATCGCTATCACTGATATTCAGGTTGATGCAAGAGGAAGAAAGAAAAAATCCTTCTCTGCATTTATCGTAGAAAAAGACACACCAGGATTTACATTCGGTGTAAAAGAAAAGAAAATGGGTATCCGCGGTTCCTCTACTTATGAGTTAATCTTCCAGGATTGCAGAATTCCTAAAGATAACTTATTAGGAAAACAAGGCAAAGGTTTTGGTATCGCTATGCACACATTAGATGGTGGACGTATCGGTATCGCTGCTCAGGCTCTTGGTATTGCAGAAGGTGCTTTAGACGCTACAATTGCTTATGTAAAAGAAAGAAAACAGTTTGGCCGTTCTTTAAGTGCATTCCAGAATACACAGTTCGAACTTGCTAACATGGCTACTAAAGTAGAAGCTGCTAAATTATTAGTATACAAAGCTGCTATGGCAAAAGCTACTCAGAAAGTTTACTCTGTAGAAGCTGCAAAAGCTAAATTATTCGCTGCAGAAGTTGCTATGGAAGTAACAACAAAGGCTGTTCAGCTTCACGGTGGTTACGGTTATACAAGAGAATATGATGTAGAACGTATGATGCGTGATGCTAAGATTACTGAGATCTACGAAGGAACTTCAGAAGTTCAACGTATGGTTATTTCCGGTAACTTATTAAAATAATTATATCGATTAGATAAAACATAATAAGGAGTGAATACAGAGTGAATATTATAGTATGTATTAAACAAGTTCCAGATACAAACGAAGTAAAATTAGACCCTGTAAAAGGTACTCTTATCCGTGATGGTGTACCTAGTATCATCAACCCAGATGACAAAGCAGGTTTAGAGGCTGCTCTTCAAATAAAAGAACAAACAGGCGCTACAATTAAAGTAGTTTCCATGGGACCTCCTCAAGCTGATGCTGCTTTAAGAGAAGCTTTAGCTATGGGAGCTGATGAAGCTTACTTAATTTCTGACCGTGCATTCGGTGGTGCTGATACATTAGCTACATCTTACACAGTAGCTGCTGGTATCAAAAAAGTTGGCGATTATGACATGATTATCGCTGGACGTCAGGCTATCGATGGTGATACTGCTCAGGTTGGTCCTCAGATCGCTGAGTGGTTAGGAATTCCTAACGTTTCCTATGCTGAAGACATCAAAGTTGAAGGAAATACAGTTGTTGTAAAACGTCAGTATGATGACAGATATCACACTGTTAAAGTTGAAATGCCTTGCTTAATCACAGCTCTTGGCGAAATGAATACACCTCGTTATATGACTCCAGGTGGAATCTTTGATGCTTACAGAGAAAAAGAAGTTACAGTTATCACACGTGCAGACGTTGATGCTGATGATGAATTCCTTGGCTTAAAAGGTTCACCTACAAACGTAGCAAAATCTTTCCCTAAGCAATTAAAACCAGCTGGTGTTAAAGAAGAAGGTTTAGAACCAGATGCTGCAGCTGATTATATCTTTGCTAAATTGAAAGAAAAATTCGTTATCTAATTAAAAGAAAAGAGGTAAAAATCATGAGTATACAAGATTATAAAGGCGTATTTGTCTTCGCTCAGCAGTTAGATAATACAGTATCTGGCGTATCTTTCGAATTAATTGGAAAAGCAAAAGAACTTGCTGCTGACTTAAATACAGACGTAACTGCAGTTGTTCTTGGTGATGGCGTAAAAGGCTTAGCTGATGAACTTGGTGCATACGGTGCAGATAAAGTTATCGTAATTGATAACCCAGTATTAAAAGAGTACACAACAGAGCCTTATACACAGGCTATGACAGCTGTAATCGAAGAGTTCAAACCAGAAATCATCCTTTACGGTGCTACAGCTATCGGACGTGACCTTGCTCCTCGTGTTTCTGCAAGAGTTAAATCTGGTTTAACAGCTGACTGTACAAAACTTGAAATCGACCCAGAAGCAGATGCAGATAGTGGATTACATAACTTAAGAATGACACGTCCTGCATTTGGTGGTAACATCATGGCTACAATTCTTATTAAGAAGAGAAGACCACAGATGGCTACTGTTCGTCCTGGTGTTATGCAGAAACTTGAAAAAGATGCTTCTAAAAAAGCAGAAGTTATCGAATTCAACCCAGCTTTAGAGAAAAACAACAAATACGTTACTGTAGAAGAAGTTGTTAAAAAAGTTGCTGGTAAGAAAGATATTATGGACGCTAAGATCTTAGTATCTGGTGGACGTGGTGTTGGAAGCAAAGAAAACTTCAAGCTTCTTGAGGATCTTGCTGACGTTCTTGATGGAACAGTTTCCTGCTCTCGTGCAGTTGTTGATAATGGCTGGTATGAAAAAGACGCTCAGGTTGGTCAGACTGGTAAAACAGTTCGTCCTAACGTATACTTCGCTATCGGTATCTCCGGTGCTATTCAGCATTTAGCTGGTATGGAAGAATCCGACATCATCATTGCTATCAACAAAGATCCTGATGCTCCTATCTTCGATGTAGCTGATTACGGTATTGTTGGTGACTTAAATAAAATCTTACCTCAGTTAACTGAGAAGATTAAAGCTGATAAGGCTGCACAATAACTATTCATTCTTGATAGTTAAGTAAATAATTTCATATAGAAGGCACTATGGTGTGCGAAGATTTATTTACAACAAGTTATAAATTGCTTATTGCAAATAAACCAATCGACATCCATAGTGCCTTTTTTAATACCATTAGAAAGGCGGGTTCTAAATTGTTTGAACGTTTGCAACATATCGAAAACAGTATTCGGCAGCGAAGCTTAAACTCAATTTTTGAGGGTATCTCAAAAGCACGAAAGAGAGCACTACACAACTGGTTTCAAGACCAATGGCTCAAAATAAATACTTTATCACGTTCTATTCAATCCATATCTGAAGATGATACAATTGCTCACGATAAAACTCAACTCTTGCTCGACGAGTCTAATACACAGTATAAAGAATTTATAGAAACCTTTCTTTTAGATAAAACAGGAACAGTAATCCTAACGACATTCTCTAGACATTTAGGACTTAACTATTCCAACTCTCCCATTTTTAAAAAATGTATACAAGGTTCTTCTTACATGTACGGTCCCTATTGCGATCCCTATACGCTCGATATTCCTCAAAACGATAGGAAATTTTCAGATGAAGTTACATTACTTTTTGGAACTCCATGCATTCTAAACGAATCAGTTTACATCCTTTGTGTTCGTATGCTAAACGACGATATGAGCAATGTCATTCAAGAGGAATCTTCTCATGTTTTCAAAGAATCTGGGGACAATTATTTATTTATGATTCATAACGCACGAGGCATACCGACTGGTACAGCTCTATCTCGCAGCCGCTTTGAAGACTCTACATTCACACTTGGACCAAATTTGACCAGTGGAATTAAAACGAAATATAATAGTACAATTCGAATAGATAAACATACTGAATTTGAAATTCAATTTAATGATCCTGCAACCAATCAATTACACGAAGGTATTAAGAATACTATAGAGAATGGAGAAAACATAAATTGCTGGCCAGGCTACCCCGATTACAGGCATGTTCAAGTCGGAGGAAAAGGGATCACCATACAACCACCACACTCCGATGAAACCTGGGGACTAATGTGTGAAGCAGATATCAAGGAAATGTACCATTTTCATAGCTTGACATATATTCTTCCTCTAATCAATCTTATTGTAGCTGTTCCATTACTCTTGATAAATAATTTTATATTAACATACAATCCTGATAAAATCTTTCTAACTGATATTTTACTTGTAGCCATATTTTTTGTGATTGAATATGTCATATTAAGGCACAAAATTGCAATACCATTAAATAAAACGATATCAATTCTTCGCTCTGTTGCTGAGGGAGAGGGGGAACTCTCTCATCATTTACACATACATTCACATAACGAAATGGGTGAACTTGCGCGATGGTTTAATAAATTTATATACAATGAAAAAGGTATGTTTCTGAGAATAAAAGATGCTGTAAAAGTTTCGAAACATTCATTGAAACGTGTAGACACTGCCTCAGAAAAAATATCTTCTGGCATAAAAGATATTAAAGATACTATTCAGATATTATTGGACAACTCTCAGAAACAGAATCAGCTTTTTATAGAAACGCAACTGGAAATCCAACGAATTACTGATACGTTCCAAAATAATGAATCTCTTACTGAGCTGATTGCTGAGATCGAAGAAAAAACAAAACTGACCAGTTCTGCCTCTTCTAGTGCACAGACGGTTACAGATAATGTAGTTCATTCTCTAAACGAACTAGAAAACGCAATGACAATTACTTTAAGTAGTATTACTAGCCTATCAAAAAACTCAGAGCGGATTACTAATATTGTTAGTACAATCTCTAATATTAGTTCACAAACAAACCTTTTGGCGTTAAATGCTTCAATAGAAGCTGCAAATGCTGGTAATATTGGAAAAGGATTCTCTATTGTTGCAACAGAAATAAAATCATTGTCACAAGAAACACAAAATGCAACCAAAATGATTGAATCTATTATTACTGATATTCAAAAGGATATCTTACTAACGAATCGAAACATTACAATTATCAATGATAAAGTAAATGCTAGTGCTGCCAGTACTAAAGAAAGCACAAAGGCTGTTTCTCTTGTAATAGATGTTTCCAAGACCATAACAAAAGTGCTTCAAACAATGGATACTCAGCGTCTGATTATTGAAGATGTGCAAACTAATATTAACGAAATGGCGAAAAGCAGCAAAACTGCTGTTGAGATTGGTGCTTCCAGCACTGAACTTGCAAATAATAAAATGCAGAATATTAGTAGACAAACCGAGAAACTCCAGAAAGTTGTTGAAGGGTTAGAAATCTCTACACTTGATCTAGAAGGTATGGTAGATGGGTTAAAAATTGAACTGTAGAGTATTCCTCAAAATTTGAGCCAAGTATGCGTTTTTTACACTCTCCCAGCCTAAAGAAACAAAGTGTCTTCGACACATCACAACTCCCCCACTCTCAATCTTGAGGAAGAAGGCACTTTGCCATGCCGAACAGGTGTCGCTGTCTTTTAGCGACTAACTTCCTTACCCGTTCGTGTGCATCCAGCCC
>ERZ808278.733-NODE-733-length-18110-cov-3.128275_pt1 | contig 18110 bp, 14 predicted proteins | sample MGYA00521239_ERZ808278 | MGnify/ENA primary metagenome ERZ808278 (study PRJEB31516, sample SAMN03275600) | gut metagenome | biome: mammalia-associated habitat; material: feces | host: Papio cynocephalus | place: Kenya | collected 2012-07-17 ... | reverse complement strand
ATCTTCCGTTTTAAAAGTTTTTTACGTTTTTATTTCGCTTTTACCGAGCGTTAAGGGATTGATAATCGCTTTCGGCACTTTTCCGACTATCAGATTATCGAAAACGAGAATAGTTATTTTGTCGTTTATAACTTTCGTTCGGGTTTTCGTAACGACGTCCGCTTCACAGTTGATATTGAGATAAAGCGAATGTCGCGTTTGGTTAATTCCCGCCTGATTGAATTCCGAAATAAAATCGCACTTGACGGAAGCCATACCGAGAACTTTCATTTTTACTTTTTTTCCGAATCCGCTCGCAAGCCTTACGCCCGTAAAAGCCCCTATCGGCACGTCAACGCCTTTTTCCACTTCTTCATATAAGAAATCAAAAGCTTTCGTTGCGGCCGTCGTGGCCAGCCTGTTGACCTCTAAACTGTTGGTTACAATCATACTTATATTGCCGTCCGCGTCTTTTTTTATATCCACGAGGTCGGCGTATTTATATTCTTCTCCGACTATAAAATCAACGGCGTGATACGACGCGGAGGATATTAGCGAATTAAACGTTTTCTCCGCGTAATCCACGACTATTTTATCCGACGAAAAATAAACGGATATTACGGTTATCAAAAACAACGCCGCAAAACAAAAAAATTTTACTTTTCTCTTCTTTCTTTTCATAGTAAATTATATGCCGAAAGAAGAAAAATACTGTCGAAATTTTAATTTTTCTTTGATTTTGCCCTAAAAAACAGCGCGTTGAAATAACCGAAAACGACTGCCGCCGTAACGCCTGCCGACGCCGAAGCAAGTCCGCCCGTAAACGCGCCGAATAAACCGTGCTTCGCACCTTTTATAGCTCCGTTGGCAAGCAAATATCCGAATCCGCTTATCGGTACGGTTGCTCCTGCCCCCGCAAAATCAACGAGATATTGATATAATCCGAACGCTTGCAAAACAAGCCCCGAAAGCATAAAATAAACCAAAATTTTACCCGACGTAATCTTCGTGTAATTTATGAGCAGTTGAGCAATCGTACAAATCGCACCTCCGACGACGAAAGCCTTTAAATACATCAACAACATTTCCTGCATCGTTTAACCCTCCGTTTCTATGCTTACCGCGTGCGCGATAGCCGGTATCGATTCGCCCTGTTGCGTCGAAAGCGTTGATAAAAGCGCGCCCGTTGCAACGAAAAGAACCCGATTTATTTCCTTTTTAATTATTTTTTTATAAATGTAAGAATTAAAAACCACCGCGCTGCACCCCGCCCCGCTTCCGCCTTGAAACTCTTCTTCGTCGATATTGTAAATCAATTCGCCGCAATCGACGTGATTTCTATCAATATCCACGCATTTTTCAAAGCATATCTTCTTTACGAGTCTTGAACCGAGCGCACCCAAATCGCCGGTTACGACAAGGTCGTAATAATCGGGCGATTTACCCGATTCTTTGAAATGCCTTATTATCGTATCGGCGGCGGCAGGCGCCATAGCTGCACCCATATTGTTTGCGTCGGTAACCCCGAAATCGATAACCTTTCCGAAAGTAACGGACGTGATTTTCGGATAATTTCCCCGCCGTGACGAAATCATTCCCGCACCTGCGCCCGTAACCGTCCACTGTGATTGAGGCGGCCTTATCGCACCGAGTTCGAGAGGGTATCTGTATTGCCGTTCCGCGGTTGAAAAATGGCTGCCCGTTGCAGCTATAACGTTATCGGTATATCCTCCGTCAACCAAAATCGCGCCGATGGCATAAGCTTCCGCCATAGTCGAACAAGCGTTATACACCCCGATATAAGGCGCGTTGAATTTCCTCGCGGCAAAGCTCGACGAAATAATCTGGTTTAATAAATCACCCGAAACGAGCGCGCCGATTTCGCTTTCTTTGATTTTTGTTTTCGATATTACGTCGCCTATTGCGTAAGAAAGCATTTTACACTCGGCTTTTTCGTAGGTTTTTTCACCGAGCGTGTCGTCGTAATAAATTTTATCGACGAATTTACCGAGCCTGCTTTCACCTTCTTTCGGGCCGGCAACCGTGGCCGTTTCTATTATCGACGGCTTGTTTTTTAGCGTTATCGTTGAAATCATACAATTATTTTGGCTCAAATCAAAGGATTTATTACAAAAAAAAGACTGTGTTTCCACAGTCTTTAAAAACTATTTGTTTATGAAGTTTTTATCGATAAATTCAAGATAATCGACGTATTTCATCGGCTTTGCGAAGTAATACCCCTGAATAACGTCGCAACCGAGTTCTTCAAGCCGATATAAGTCCTCGCGCGTTTCAACGCCTTCTTGGGTGACTTTCATACCGAATTGTTTAACCATATCGATAACGCTTTTTAAAAGAGCTTGGTCGCGTTGTTCGGAAAATCCTTTTGACAGGAAAAATTTATCGAGTTTTATTTCGTCCATCTCGATGGTTTTGAGAATATTATACGAAGAATATCCCGTACCGAAATCGTCGATGGAACAAAGAAATCCGTTTGCGTGAAGCTTGGATACTATTTCCGAAAGATATTTGTAATTCTCGTAAGCGAAACTTTCGGTAAATTCAATCGTTATGAAATTATCCTTAATCTCGAATTTGTTTTTGATACGAATATAGTAATCGGTGAAATCGGATTGGGTTGCCGTAACTCTCGAAACGTTCACCGAAACGGGATAACAGATTTGCCTTTTGGAAATTCTGCTCGCAATATTTTCGCAAGCCTTGTAGAATACGAATCTGTCTATTTTATCGATAAATCCGTTTTCCTCGAACACCGGCAAAAACTCGTTCGGCCCGCGGTATTTTTCAATTTTCGGGTCGTACCAACGAATGAGAATTTCGCTGCCGTCCATCGTTTTGTTTTTCAGATTATATTTCGGCTGATAAAACAAATGGAATTCGCTGTTTTCGAGCGCGGTTTCCATTCGGCTTTCGATTTCGGCTTTCCGAAGGTAGTTTTCGCGAAGTAAATCCTCGTAAAAATCGATGCTGAACGAACCCATACGAACCGTCGTGGCTTCTTTTATAATTTTAAGCTTATCGAGAATATTTCTCGTCGACGCTCTTTCGCTTTGTTCAACCTCGTAAACGGCGCAGGAAACGCTTATTTTATGGTTTTCATCGCCTTCCTGCATAGCAAAAGAAGAAATTCTTAAATAAATACCGTTTAATCTGTCGACGAAATTCTGCCTTTCTTTATAATGGAGCAAAACGAGGTATTCGCCCTCTCCGCCGTAACCGAACGTTTCCTCAACGTATAAAGCCTGCCTGATTGCCGTAGCGGTGAATTTCGTTAAGTTCTGCGTTTTTACGTCGCCGAACTTTTTTAACAAATAGGAAAAGTTATTGATTTGCAGTGAAACGAAAGCAAAATTAGTTGACTGATGCCTTTTTAGTATATCCCCGGCGTCCTTTTCAAACTTTTTGGGAGTTGAACAGTTAAGCACGGGGTCGAGCATTTCCAAACGATAAATTTCTTTCTTTTTAGCCATTCTCGTTATCACAACGGAGAGAATGAGCGCAAGCATCACTATCGCGATTCCTATGATAGAACTCCATATCGATTCCGACATAGCGTAACCGTCGGCGTAAACGTTGCTGATTTTAAACGCGTCCACAAGCGCAAAACCGCCTCTGTCCTCGCCGAAAGCGTTTATCGTTAAAACGTACTTCTCCGCTTCTTTCAAGAACGTGAAAGAAGAAACCCCTTTCCCCTCGACGGATTCTATCGCCGCCGCACACGTTTTTTTGTCCGTAAACAAACTGTTTATTATTCCCTTTTGAACGGGTTCTGTTCCTACCTGAAAGGGATTCCCCTCGTTTTCGATTCTGTCGATTATTATTCCGTCGTTTTTGACGAGAAGCGAAAAATCCGAACGTTTTATGCAGTCAATCGGTTGATTCTCCGCATCATATGCAAAGGATTTAAGCGAAACCGAAGGCTCACAATCGAAAAGAACGATTACCGATTGCGCATATTCGCAATCTATCGTGTTTGCCGAAACCGCAAATACGCGAACGTTGTTTTCATACTGAAATACCTTTGAAAACTTCGTTTCGGTCGAGTTTATAAGTTCGTTAAGTTTTGGATAATTATCGGTAAGAGAGCCGTCGTATTTGTATATTTTTCCGTTTTCAGAATAAAACAGTTCCACGGAACATTCGTTTGCGTTTAACTCCCCCGAGCTTTTTATTCCGATAATTATTTCGCGAAAGTTTTCTTCCGAGGTGGCGGTGGACGCTTTCGCAGCGTAATATTCGGTTTCGCTTATCAATTCGTTGAATTGTTTTTCAACGTATTGCGATTGTTCTTTAACGTAAAATTCGGCGCGCTTTACAGCCTGTTCTTCGATAACGGACGACAACGTCGTTCCGACGGTGAAAAAGTGAACGAAAAAGCAGGCGCAAATTATAACGGTGAGAGAAACGGCCACTTCGCCTATATGTTTACTCAAAAATTTAAACATTATTTATCTCCCTCCTGTAATTTTTTTACCTCTTCTTCTATGCGTTTTTCAATCTCTTTTTCTTTTTCGGTTTTAATTTTTTCCTCGTCGCGGAGAGCGTTTATCATATCCGGGAAATATATCAGCGCACACGAGCCGATAAATATAACGAAAATAAGAATCAGCCCGGCTTCGGACGAAAATATTCTGCCGAAAAACGTCATAAAAGGAAGCGAACGGCTGTAAGTTGCCACAACGTCCTCCTCGCAAACCGCGCCCCACCTGTCGGTCATACCCGAAGCGTCGCCCTTGGTTATATAGCCGTTTTCGTCTATCGCGTGAATTCTGTGAGTGATAAGTCTGCCGTTTATCTGCGGGTCGCTGTCTTTGCAAACGAAAACTATAACGTCGCCGACTTTCAGGTTTTTACCGTCCGATTTTTTGACTAAAATATAACTTTTCGCCTCAATTTGCGGCTCCATACTTCCCGTTTCCACCCACAAAAGAGCTTTGCCGAAAACAAACGTCGGCCGATTGCTTTTTTTGTTAAGAACGCTGACGACGACGTAAGTCGCTACGAGAAAGAGGATTATCGCCAAAACGGCTATTTTTAATATTTTTTTAGCGATTTTCATTTTTTATCCGACTCCGAGTCGGAAGAAACGTTTTTTCTCTCTTCTTCGTCTTTCATAAACCCGGAGGTGTCGTCTATACCGTATTCCGTAGGCTTGGAATAATCGCTTTCGGGGCGAATCATTTCGTCGATTGCGTCGGCAATTTTTTCCTTAAAATCAATCGGCGATTCGTTTACGGTGATTGCCGCTTCGTCGATTTTAATATCCTCGGCAGGCTGTTCGGGTTCGGATACGGATAACGTTTCCGCCGTTTTTGCAAGTTCGGCGTTTTTCGTATTTTTTGAAGAGCCGAAAGCGGCGTTCGGAACGTTTTTGGCAAACGGATTTTCGCCCGATTTTCTCCATACGGTGATGATAGTTCCTTTAAGAATCATATCTTCCATAGTTTCAATCGGATAATCTTCGGCATAGAGTACGCGCGGCTTCTTTGCAAGCGGGAACGCCCTGCTTTCCGCAATCTGCTCGATAAGTTCCACAGCGTATCTTGCGCCCCTGTTGCTTCTTATTTTAACGCAAACGGGCGTATCGATATATCTCTTTTTATCGGAAACGTCGATTGCACGATATTTTTCCGCAACGTCCGAAATATTAAGAGGCAGATAAAGTTTGAGTGTTTTCCCGACGACGTTCATTCTCGCCACGATTTGCCTGCCGCGATTGAAAGAAACGAACCTGCGACTGACACGCATTTTGACCTTATCGTATTTTAAAAGTTCGTTGGAGACCATAACGAAACGCTCTTTAAGCTCATCGCTCGAAAGACAGAGTTTCGCCATAAACGTTTTGATATATTTTTTCGCGAGACCTCTGCCCGACAAAGTGTCCTCCGGCATAATTTCGTCGGCGATTAAAGCGACTCTCAAAGCGGTTTCGATTTGGTCGTCAACGGTTGTTTCATCGTCGAATTCGTCGTTGAAGTCCTCGTCGTAAAGGCTTTCGTTTCTTAATTTTTCAACGTTATAACGCGGGCGGACGACGGACGCGTAATTTTCATCGTCAAACGATTCCTGTTTTATATTTCGTCTGAAAACGAGATATTGCATAGCCGCGGAAGCGTAGATTTGTTTAACGTACTCCTCACTCGCTTCCTTCACGGTTTCGTCAACGGTAACGCCGTAGCCTGCGTCCTCGTAACTTTCGATAAATTCCCAAAGCGCAAGACATTCGCGGAAATATTTGTTTTTAACGATAGCGTTCGTACGCATTATCGGCGGGCGAACGAAATTCCTCTCCATCGATTTAACGAAGCTCGAATTGAAATACGCCGTGACTATATCGTTCAGCCTTTCCACTCTTTTCCAAAGTCCGCTTGAAAAGAAGGTGTTTTTAACGTCCGCGCCGAGATTGCGTTCGGACAGTTCCACGCTGATTTTGATTTTTCCTTTCGCTTCTCCGCTCGTAAAATCGTTTTCAAATTCCATCGATTGAAGTTTTTCGTCGACGCCGAAATCGCGAGCGATTTTATAACGCTTTGAAACGAACGTATAAAGGCGATTGATTAGCGTGTTGAGAAATTTATTTTCATAAGTTAAAAGCGAATCTTCACGGAAAACGTTAAGCATTTTCATCGGCTTAACTTCGTTATCCTTATCGGTCGTGATATAATCCGTGTGGCGGCAAAGGTGCGTTATCGACCTTCCCGAAATCTTTTTGGTAAGCTCTATCGGCAAAACTTCTTCGGTTTCGGCAATATATCTGTTCGGCTTACGGATTAACTCGTCGAGAGAATTAACGCAATCCTCAACGGCTTTAACCCAAATTTCGTCAACCGAACGCAATAAATATTTTTCGGAAAGTTTGATTTTTCCGTTCCCTTCGGATAAAGACGTTAAAATATCGTTATAAATTCCGTGGCGGGAAATAAGGTCGTCCGTCGATTTAAGCGTGTCCGCATAAACGCCGAGTTTTTCGGGCGAAAAAGCAAAATCGAGGTCGGGTTTTTCCTGCGCGGAAAATCCGTCGAGAAACTCCGTTTCGCTCGGTTTTTTTATATGATTTTTACGGATAATTCTGATAAGCCCGCGGGTGACGAGATTATTGAACGTATCCGTTTTGAAATTTAAAGGATTTACGGGTGAAAACGGCGCGGTTCTGATTTTTAAACCGAAACTTAAAGCCGTTTCGTCGATAAGTTTTATTATATGTCGCTTTGCGCCGTCGCTTTTGATTTTAAATAACGACGGGGTTTTTTCGCGTTTTTTAATCGAAGCGACGTTTTTTGCCTTATATCTCCCCTCCGCACTGTCTTCGGGGTTGCGCGCGAGATATAAACAAAGAGTTTTCCCCGTAATCGCAATAAAAGCGAAACGGTTTTTTCCGAAAGAAAACGATACTCCCGACCAGCCTGTTTTCGTCTTTATTCTTTCGTATTTCAATATTTCCGTTGCGATTTCAGCGTAAAATTCCTTCACCTTTGCGTCGGCAAGAATGAGTTTTGCGGAAAAAGAACGGTCGAAACAAAGTTTTTGAGTCCAATCGGAAAAAGCGGCCGAAGACATAGCCTCCGCCGCGTTGACGTTTTTAAAATCCTTTTCGTTATTCATTTTTCAACCTCTTTTTCCGAATATCGGTTGCGTTTGCGAATTTCGCTAAACTTTCTGCCGATACGCTCAATCGAAAAGTTTTTAATACATTTTTTGAAGCATTTGCAAATAAGAAATACTCTCTTTCATAGCTCCCTTACCGAACAATCCGTCCATATAAGAAATAAGCGGACGAATTTCGTCTCTGATAAGCGAAAGATTCAAGCTTTCAAATTTACGGAAAACTTTCGTTGCGAGAATGTAATCCACGCCTTCCGTTTCGTTTCCGCCGCAAGCGACGTAAACGGGAACGAAACTTTTAAGTTGTTTCATAATACGGTTACCGAAAGCCACTCTGAATTTCTCAATAACGTAATTGTCGAGTTTGGCAATCTTTTCGAGAATCTCTTCGCTGACGGGATTTTTTGCGATAGCGTCCGCATATAACGCTTCAACCGTGGAAAAAGCAACTCTTTTCGCTTCGGTTTTAGGCGCGTCGAAAGGAACGCCTTTGCTGTCGAGATTAACGACGAAGGCACGGTCGTAAACCTTGTCGGAAACGGAAAACGTAGAATCGTCGTTGTTTATCGTTCCGATATACCAGACGTTTTGCGGAATGGTAAGGTTACCCCCGACAAGTTTAGTCGGGTCGTTATCCCAAGACGAAGGAACGAGCTCGATTTTCCATTCTTTCGGGTTTGGCATTTCGAGAATGGAAAGCATTTCGGCAAAGTAATATTCAACTCTCGCGATGTTCATTTCGTCGAGAATGATAATGTTAAGGTCGTCGTTATAAGACGACTCGTAAATTCTTCTTAAAACTTCGGTTTCGTTGAATTTTTTAGTGAATTCGTTGAAATAACCGAATAATTCGTTACGGTCTCTCCAACTCGGCTGAACGGAAGCTATGGTCGCGTCGTTTTTGAAAAACTTTCCCATAACGTACGGGAGCGATGTTTTACCCGTACCGGAGATACCTTGCAAAATAATAAGCTTTGTGGAAGCAAGGCCCGCGAGCGTTAAACGAATCGTTCTTATATCGTAATATAAACCGTTATTGGAGCAAGCGAAGTTTCTCAAATCCTCGCAAAGAGCGGAAAGCGTAACGTCGTTATCGTATTCCGGCGGCTGGAAATAAACGTACTTCTGGTCGACGGCGGCAAGGCGTTGAAAACGACAATCCTGTTCGGCTTTTTGAATATTGCCCGAATTTCCGTCCGCTTCCGACGCGGCAAGCATCATTTCTTCTTGAAGCATTTTTTTCATTTGCTCGTAAGAAAGACCGGCCTGGGTTACTTTAAGTTGAATAACCCTGTCTTTTTCGCCGTTAAGCCTCGTCACTTCCCTGTGTAAATCTGTAATTTCTTCGAGAAGGTCCTCGTTGCTTAAAAGCGCTTTTTTATATCTTATTCTCTTTTTGATTGCAAGCACGATAAGGAAAATTATCGCAACCCACACGGCAACGACTATGATAAACGAAATAATCGATAAAATCCAGTCCAAAACGCCGAAATTCGAGCTTTCGTCCGACCATAGTTTAATATAATACGGGAAATTGAAAACCTGAACGATTCCGTAAAAAATTCCTTTCAGAACCGTCCATATCCCGTCCAGCATATTGCCGAAAAAACTTTTAAACCAGCTCAAAAAGCCGTATAAAAAATTGCCCATATCGAAAAATTACCTTTCCCGTTTATATAATACAATCGCTATTCATATAAAGGGGTATAATAAACCATACGGCGTAAGATTTAACGCCGCATAGCGAAATTTCATAGTTAAATTTTAAAACGGTAGACTTATTCTTCCGTTTTAGAAGAAATATCTTCCGTTGCGCTCGTTTGATTAGCGGCCTCTTGCTGACGCCTTAAATATTCTTCAACGGCGCGTTGCTTGATAAGTTCTTCATCCTCGGCGGTGATAACCTTTTTACCCTCGTTTTTAACGGCAAGAAGCGTTTTTATGAATATAAACAACTCATAGCCGAAGAACAGGAATAACGGCAAAATTATGCAAAGCGCAAAACCGAGCCTGCTTCTCAAAAAGTCCAGAACGTAACCGATTCCGACAATCTTTTTCCCGTTGTAAACGGCAACTACGTCGTTGAAATAAACGGGGGTTTCGTCGTTGGTTACTCTGTTGTCGCCTCTGGTGATATAACCTGTCACTTCACCGGATTCGTTTTTCTCAAAATCCACGATACGGTGGGTGTTAAGTTCGCCCTTATCGATTCGCCCGTCGTTATTCACGTCGAACTTAAGGGAAATAACGTCGCCTATGTCGAGTTTCGTTTTTGCTTCGGCGTCCTTGCCGATATATTTGGCGACGATTATATCACCGGCTTTAAATCCGCTCGGTTTCCCTTCGGGGAAGTAATCGGGTTTTTTAGCGTCCATTGAGGACGTTAAAACGGTGAGATAGCATTTTCCGCCGACAATAGGCACATTTTCGTCGTCTTTATCGACGGATACGGCTACCACAGTGATAAAAATCGAAAAAATGACAAACAGCCATAAAACGACGTTCACCACTATATCGATTATTTTTTTTGTTTTAGATTTTTTCTCTTGGTTTTCCATTCCCACATTCCTCTTTATCGGAATTAAAAAAGAACTACGCGGCGCGGTGCATCGCCCTTTATCCTTTATTGTTATGTTTCTTTATTAAAAAAATATTTTAAGTAATAACGTATTCTCTCGGCGGGTTTCCCCGCCGAAAGAAGATTTAAAAATTTACAATTAAGCGTATTCCGCTACAAATTTCAAACCAAACGAAGCTCCGGAAAGATTTGCGGCATTGTTAGAATACACCTCAGAGTTATTTCCGTCGTAGTAAACATAAATATCAACTTCAACATAATTGTCAGTCGGAACAGAATCAACGATTTTGTTCGAAGCTCCAACTAAAACATTGTTTTTATATTCAACATAATTTGTTCCACATACAATGAGAACCGTAACGGGCTGATTCTTTTCTCCATTACCAACTTTTACATAACTTTCAAGAGATACTTTTACTTCACCGGTTGCTTTTGAACCATCAGCTACTGCTAAACGGACAGTTCTTTTGATAACGTATTTAGAAAAATCACCATCAGTTAAAAATGTTTTTGTCGAATTATCTAAAACATATCCCGTACTATCGTGCGAAGTTCCGGAACCGGTATACCACGAAGACGCTTTGTCAGGAGTTGCTGAACTTGACAAAGTTTCGTGAGCAGAAGGTTTAACAACTGATTGTTCAGATGTAACAGTTATAGCAGTCGTTTTAGCCGCAGCACCCGTTTTAGCGCGAATTGCATTTAAATCTTCGGTACTACCACCAATCAAAAGATAAGTATTATCGGTATCGGCAGTAATTTGCATACCCGTAGCGGTAACGGTGTTGTTCATAGAGAACCAAGCGAAGGTCGTTGAACCAAGCATTACGGCGCTAACAAGCAACATACAAAGCGCAGGGATAAGTTTTTTAAACTTTTTCATTGTTTTTTCTCCTTTTTTTAAAAAAGAATTATTTTGAAATTATATCTTCCGCAACTGCACCGTCGCGGTAAATACCTGATTTATCGTGGTCTTCCTTTCGGAAGCGGTTTTTTAGCCCCTTACGCTAAAACGGGAATGCTTAAAAAAATCTCGCCGCCCTTGCGCAAGGGATTTTAAATTATTTATCTCAATCGACTTTCCTTTTTAAAAACCCATTCGCGGCTTTCCTTTCCACCCTTAGCGGGAATGGAAGCCTATCGGGTAGATGAAGAAAAGCCGCGTTTGGCAAATTTTCTTGTTTGTTTAGTGAGTTACGGGTTTACTCCCCGACGGATTCAATCGCGTCTTCCGCGCCGCCAAGCACTTCCATAACCATATCTACTTTAAGCTGACCGCCTAAAATATCGTCAACGCAATCGGGGTCGTCGCCTTCAAGCCAGATTACAACGGTTATTTTTGCAACGTCGCCCACGCCGAAGCCGCCAACGTCGTTCGTTACGACGACGGTATCGCTGAAAAAATTAGTGGCGTAATTGTCGCCGTCCTTTTCAGGCTCGCCGTTTCCGCCGGATTTCGGCTTTGCATAATCCGTATATTTACCGCTGTAAGTAACCTCGTCGGTTGCGGATATATAGTAATTTTCGTTGTAATAAACCCTGATTCTTGCGGCCGCGTCTATACCCGAGGTAGCTTTGGAAATAACGAGCGTGTAACGATAATTGCAGGCCTCTTCACCCGAATTTTTCAAATAATAAGTGTAAGCAAGGTAATTTTCGCCGTTATGCGCGCCGTCCAAATCGTTGAGGTCGTTCGGGAGCGATTTATAAGAAATATTCGTTACGTCGCTCGCCGCGGAGGCGTTTAATCTCGACGTCGTGCGCCTGAAATCGGGCGTTTCGGATAACGTCAGAGAGTATTTCCTGTCCGCATAATCCTTCACCGAAACCGTAAAGCTTCCGTATCGGTTGAAAAGCAACGACAAAATATATACTATAACGAGCAGAATAAGCAACACGCCTATCACCGGCGGAATTATTTTCTGCAATTTCCTTATCGTGCGAACCTCTTCGCCGTTGCGAATTATGCTCGAATAAGGACGATTTTTATTGGCCATTACTATCTCCCAATCTTAACTGTTCAAAGGTCATAAGGCGTTGTTTGACTTCGATTCTTCCGCGGTAAGTTTCCGACGGAATGAACCCGAAACAATCTCTCGTTCGGAATTCTCGCAGTTCCTCGTCGTTAGTTACGCCCTCTGCAACGATTATTCCGCCAAGACTTTTCGCAACGTTGAGAATCGGTGCTACTGCCGAGCCCTTTTCTCTATCGCATATAAGGCGGGTAAATTTCTCGTCGGTGAAAAGAACGTCCGGACAAGCGGACAAAAGCTTTTCAATTGAAAACTCCTCTCCCCCGTAACCGCTTACCGCCACCTTAACGCCCGCCGCGCGTAAATCCGAGAAAAACGATTTCAACTTTTCGCTTTCCGTCTGCATTACGTCGGCGTTGAATTCAAGGCAGATTTTTTCGGGCTTGAAACCTGAATTTTCGGCCTCGCCGAGCGCAACGGCCACTTTTATTTTTGAATACAAATTTTCGGCATAAACGAGGCTCGTCGGGCATTTTACCGATATGAAACCGTACTTGACGCCGTTTTCGGAAAGTTCGCAGGCCGCCGCAACGGTTTTCTTTATAACCGCAACCGTAAAATCGACCATAACTTTTTCGCTTACGTTTGCGCCGAGATAATCGCTCGGTGAAAGCACGCCCGTAACTACGCTGTTTACCTTTGCATAAGCCCTGTAAGCAACGTATTCGCCCATATCGTTATCGAGAACAGGCTCGAAAAACAATTCAATCGGCTTAACTCCGCCCAAAACGGTGCGTTTAACGTATATATTGAGTTTTTCGCTATCCGTTACGCTTCCGTTTGTCATTTTTTTACCTTTTAAAGCCGAAATTAGCCGTTTGACAATAAAAAAGGGTTGCAATTTTAGCTATACTAAATTGCAACCCGGCCGACTTTCTTTTAATTAAGTCCCAATGGCTTTGCGTCACCGCCTCACGACGGTTTTGCCAAAATATTACGTTTTCGAGAGTTTTCCAACCCTACTTATGGTTTTATTCTATCATATGCACACTAATTTGTCAAGGATTTTTTATTATTTTCTGCAAAAAACTGCTTTTATCGTCATTCAAAAAATTATATGTAAAAAATTTGTAAATTATGCTTAATTAAACTTGTCTTTTTTATTATTGTTTGTTACAATGATATTTGGTTTCATTAGAAAACACGTAAAACCTTAAATAAAGGATTATATTAACAGTACACAATATGGAGATTCTTCTTTATTGCGAAGTGAGTGTTTTGTGCCTTATTTTGCTCGGAATAATGTCTTTTAAATCTTCCGATATGGGCCTATACACGCACCGAAAAAAAAGAGCGTTTTTAACTTCAATTTATTTTTCGATAATTCTTAACGTAAGCGAACTTCTCTGGCATATCGGTAACAGTAAATTTTTCGACTTTCCTTTCGTTTCTATCGAAATAATAAACGCAGTATATTTCATTTCCGTCGAATCGGCAGCGTATTCCTGGCTTATGTTTTCCGATAGTTTTGACGAAGATGAAAAAAAATCGAACGTATTGCGTTCGACTCTTTACCATCTACCGCTTGCCGCGCTCGTTGCGATTTTTATAACAAACCACTTCACAGGTTGTATTTTTTCTTTTGACGCAAACGGAAATTACGTCAGAGGAAGCCTGTTCTTCCTTGAATACGTTTTCGGTTTCTTCTATCTTTTCGTTTCGTTGATTATAAACGTAAAGAACTTTTTTTCAAATGAAAAATCCGATAAGCACGATATTTACCGAACGATGATTGCGTTTGCGATTCCGCTCGTTATCGGTATGGTTCTGCAAATGGTTTTCCCATTACTTCCGATTGTTTCGGTTTCTTCGGTCGTTTCGTTTATGCTCGTTTACACGAGTTCGCTCCGAATTCAGATTGCTCTCGACCCGCTTACCGGTATAAACAACAGGCGAATTCTTTTCAAAGAACTTGAAAGAAAACTGAAAAACGTTCGTATAAACAGAAAACTTTATTTTATGTTTATAGATATAGATTCGTTCAAGAAACTCAACGACTCCTACGGTCATCACGAAGGCGACGTCGTTTTGAGGCTCGTTGCGGATTCTTTGAGAATGCTTTGCTCCGATATAAGCGGTTTTTGCGCGAGATTCGGCGGCGACGAGTTTGCTCTTATCGTTGAACTCGATATGTGTGAAGATATTTCGTTCGTTTACAATTTGATAAAAAGAAAAATAAACGAACAGGTAAAAGCGCTCGGATTAAAACACGACGTGTCGGTGAGCATAGGCCACGCAGAATATTTAAAAGACGCTTATAGTATTCAGGAACTTATAAATACCGCCGACGAAGTAATGTATAAAAACAAAAGTCACAACTGATTAAGTTTATTTTTTTGGGCGAGCCTTTCGTTTAAACGAAAGGCTCGCCCGCTTTTTATACGGTTAAACAATTAAATATAAGTCGTTATTTTCGCCGAAGATTTTGAACGCGTCGCAAAGAAAAAACGCCGTTTTTTGCGGCGTTTTTTGATAGTGATAAGCTACGTGGATTTATTCAACGTTAATGGAAACGTATTCGGACATATCGGTCGTTCCGTTCAAGACCAAATCCCTGCAACATTTACTCATTTCAACCATTCCGTTTTCAACGGCGTATTTACGAATTTCATCGGCTTTGGAATCGGCCGTGATTTTGTTCTTTAACGCATTGTTGAGGTAAAGAATTTCGTGCACGCCAGCTCTGCCCTTATAACCCGTCTGGTTGCAGAACTGACAGCCTACGCTTCTGAATATAGTAGCCGGTTCGTCGATTTCGAGAAGTTGCATTTCCTCCTCCGTCGTTTTGGAACGCTTTTTGCAAACCGGACAAAGGCGTTTTACAAGCCTTTGAGAGATTACTCCGACGAGAGAATCCTTCAAAAGATAACTGCTTACGCCCATATCTACGAGACGAGTAACAGCCCCCGGAGCGTCGTTCGTATGCAACGTACTGAACACCAAGTGTCCCGTAATTGCCGCCCTTATCGCTATTTCCGCGGTTTCCTCGTCACGAATTTCTCCAATCATTATGACGTCAGGGTCCTGACGAAGAATACTTCTCAACGCCGAAGCGAACGTCATATTTGCCTTTGCGTTGACCTGAACCTGATTTACACCGTTAAGCGTGTATTCGACGGGGTCTTCAACGGTTACTATGTTTACCTCGGGAGTGTTTTTCTCTTTAAGGAAGGAATACAGCGTGGTGGATTTTCCGCACCCCGTAGGACCGGTAAGCAACACGATTCCGTGGGGGTGGCTCAAAATTTTATCGATAACCTCGTTTTCGGCGGGCGTGAAGCCGAGCTCCTGACGAGTGAATCTGAACGAAGTTTTATCGAGAATACGGATAACGAACTTTTCGCCGTAAACAGTCGGTAAGGACGAAACACGGAAATCGTATTCCGTTCCGTTGACGATAAGGTTAATACGTCCGTCCTGCGGAACTCTTCTCTCGGCTATGTTTAAACCTGCAAGAATCTTAATTCTCGCGCAAATCGCAGGATAAGATTCTATCGGGAAATCCGCTCTTTCCTGCAAATCGCCGTCGATACGATAACGCACCTTAACGATTTTTTCATAAGGCTCGATGTGAATATCGCTCGCCCTGAACGGAATTGCCTCTTTTATAATCGAATCTACGAGTTTAACCGACGGTGCGTTTATAATATCGTCCGTGTTGGTGACGGAGTTCGAGTTATCGGTTGCTCCGGCGTCGCGAAGAAGCTGCTTATCTCTTTCGGTCTGCAAGGTTTCGAGCGCGCTCGTCGTCGACCTCACGGCAAGAATAGAGTCCATCAAAACGTCTATTTGCGTGGGCGGAACGAGAACGTATTCTATCTGACCTGTGTAAAACGTCGAAACCATCGACATCGTGTTAAAATCCAAAGGCCTGCCGACGGCAACGAGAAGAATCCCCGCGTCGGTTGTGAAAAGCGGAACGGCCTTTATTTTTTTGAGAAAGTTCAGGTTAAACCTATCCGCAATTTCGTCCTCGATGTCGAACATATCGATTTCAGCATACGCCATATTATAAAACTCGCCGAGTGCGGGAAGAGCCTGCACTTCCGTGGCGTAGTTTTTAACCTGCATATACTTCTCGACGGTCATATTAAGCCTTGCGCAGTCCGCAAGAGAAACGTCGCGTTGTTTCTTTTTGATTATTTTTTTGTAGATATAATACTGGATTATTTCGTAATTTATATTCATATTTATACCTGCCGAAAGCTATTACATTGATTGCTGCATTATGGTTAAAATCGGCGAATAGATTGCCAAAAACGCTCCGCCTATAACGATACCCATAAATGCGAGTAATGCGGGTTGAAGGAAGCCTGTGGCCTTTAAAAGCGCGCTTTCGACTTGCGCGTCGAAAAAGTTCATAGACCTTCCGAGAACTTCCTCTATTCCGCCGGTCTTTTCGCCGGTTGAAATCATCTGGATAAGAATTTGCGGAAAAATTTTATATTGTTCCATCGCAAACGTAAGTGCAGCGCCCTGACGAACGTCGTCAACGACACATTTGAACTTCTTTTCGGCGTACCTATTGCCGAGAAGGCGTTGCACGACTTCGAGCGCGTCTGCCATATTCATTCCGCTCGCCAAAAGTAAGCCGAGCGATTTAACGAATTTACTCGCAACGATATTTATCTGTATTTCTCTTACGAGCGGAATATTATATTTAAGGTAGTCTATTAAATCTCTGCCCTTTTGCGTTTTTGCGCCGAAAAACAGCACGGCAACAAGCCCGACGAGAATATAAACGAGCGTTAAACCGTGTTGCATAACCCAATCGCTCAAATCGAAAAGCATAATTGTTAACGGGTTGAAATCATCGTGACTTATGTCCATTTTAGAAAGCGTATCCTTGAACATAGGAACGATAAAAACGAGCATTAAAACCGCAACGGCGATAACCAAAGCTCCCATAAAAATCGGGTAAGCGAGCGCGCCTTTTATTTTCTTTTTTAAAGCAATTTCGTTATCGTAATAATCCGCAAGCGAAATGAGAACCTTTTCGAGATTTCCCGAAACCTCCCCGACGTATATCATACTTCTGAAAAATTCGGGGAATATTTTGCTGTGCTTTTCCATCGCCTGCGATAAAAGTAAGCCGACTTTAACGTCGTCGTAAACGATAAAAAGCAGCGACTTGAAATAACCCGTAAATTTTTGTTGTTTAAGCTGATTTAAACTTTCGAGAATCGAAATTCCGGAGTTAAGCATAATCGCAAACTGTCGACAAAACGCCGTAAGTTCTTTAATTTCTATTTTTCCGCTTACGCTGAAAAACGGGTTAGGCGATTCTCTTTTTACGGGTTTGCACGAAATCAAATACAGATTTTGTTGTGAAAGGAGTTGGCGCAGGTTTTCCTCGTCCTCAGCGACGAAAATACCCGTAAACCGCTTTTTTTCTATATTGAGAGCAACGTATTTGTATTTTTTCATAAATCTCCTTAGAACAATCCGAGATAAGCGTTCACGGCCAATTCGCCGATAAACGCGGCAGCTAAAATTCCGAAGGCAAGAAAAGGAGCAAACGGATATTCCGTATTCTTATCCGAATTTTTATTTTTCGATTGTAAGATAATAAGTATCACCGAAGCCGATAACGAAGCGATAAGCGTCGCCAAAAAAGCGGCTTTAACGCCGAGGAACAAACCGCAGGCGGCCGTGAATTTCACGTCGCCGAAGCCGAGCCCTTCGCGCTTCAAAATCAGTTTCGATATAAAATACGCTCCCCCGAAAAATACGATACAAAACGCAAGACCTATAAGCCTTGAAATCCAACTTATATACCCGCCGAAAATCGCCGAATAAACGCAGGCAAGCGCGCCGATAACGAAAATCGTAAGGTTAAGCGAATCGGGTATGTAGCCCGTTTCGCTTAACCTTACGATTTTCGTTATCGGCGCGCT
>ERZ808278.731-NODE-731-length-18205-cov-5.362204_pt1 | contig 18205 bp, 14 predicted proteins | sample MGYA00521239_ERZ808278 | MGnify/ENA primary metagenome ERZ808278 (study PRJEB31516, sample SAMN03275600) | gut metagenome | biome: mammalia-associated habitat; material: feces | host: Papio cynocephalus | place: Kenya | collected 2012-07-17 ... | reverse complement strand
ATTTGCAAGAAAGAATTACATCAACAAAAGATGGTTCAATCACATCAGTACAAGCAATTTACGTACCAGCGGATGACTTGACAGACCCAGCTCCAGCAACAACCTTCTCACACTTGGATGCATCAACAGTATTGTCAAGACAAATCGCATCACTAGGTATTTATCCAGCAGTAGATCCTCTTGCGTCAAACTCAAGAGTATTAGATCCACACGTAATTGGTGAAGAACACTACGAAACAACAAGAAAAGTATTAGAAATACTTCAAAAATATAAAGAATTACAAGATATCATTGCTATCTTAGGTATGGATGAATTATCAGAAGAAGATAAAGAAACTGTAAACAGAGCAAGAAAAATCCAAAAATTCTTATCACAACCATTCTTCGTAGCTGAACAATTCTCAGGTATAGCTGGTAAATATGTTAAGTTAGAAGACACAATCAGAGGCTTTAAAGAAATTATCGAAGGTAAACACGATAATTTACCAGAACAAGCTTTCTATATGGTTGGTACAATCGAAGAAGCAATAGAAAAAGCTAAAACATTATAGGTAGAAAAATATGCACTTAAAGATAGTAACACACGAAAAAGTCGTATACGATGATAACGTAGAAGAAATCTATTCAAAAGGGATAGACGGCGAATTTGGTGTATTGAAAAACCACATACCGTTTATGACTGCTTTGGATGTAGGCGTTACAAAAGTTGTAAAAGACGGCGAAACAAAATTATTTACAACAATGGGTGGTATTTTTCAATACGCTGATGAAGAGGCTGTAATATTGACAAATTCAAGCGAATGCGGTGACGATATTGACGTAAATCGTGCAAAAGAAGCTAAAGAAAGAGCTGAACAAAGATTGCATGACCATAACGAAGATATTGATGAACACAGAGCAGAAGCAGCCTTGTCAAGAGCTTTAACAAGATTAAAAGCAGCACAAACAAAATAGACAAATAATTACAGAATGGGGTTTTTGACCTCATTCTGTAAAAATATAAAAAAGTAGTTTACAAAAAAAGTATTTTATATTAGAATAGAAATACGGAAGAACAATCAATTTGGAAGAGTGCCAGAGCGGTTGATCGGAGCGGTCTTGAAAACCGTCGTACGTGACGAGCGTACCGTGGGTTCGAATCCCACCTCTTCCTTTTTTAAAACCTCAAGCGAAAGCTTGAGGTTTTTTGTTGTATAATGCGTACTTGAAACCAAGATTGTATGTAATAAAATTAAATTCTAATCTGTTCTTCTTCTATGTCTGCCCATAGGAGTTTTCATCCTCATTTCCAAAAGTTTTTCTTTATCTTCTTGTGACAAATTTTCTTCTTCTCTTAAAAGATTTACAACTGCTTCTAAAATTTCCTCTTTAGTTTCTGCCTGTAATAGTTTGGCATATAGCGGTTGCAGTTGTTTCGGTAACTCATTGATCTTTATTTCATTCATAATTTTTTACTCCTTTTTATTTTTGGTTAGCTTTAAAAACTTATACATATAGTATAAAAAATACAAACGTCAGAAATGGACACATGTCAAAAATAGTATTAACGTCAAACTAAAACCATGAAAATCCATTATTCAAATTGTATTTTTCGTCATTCAAGGTACATCAATATTTCGTATGAATATAAGTCATAAATACAACTTTGTAATATTGGAGTACTTTATTATTTTTTATAATTTTTTTTACATAAAACATGCAAAATTTTTCATAAGAAGAAAGCAACAAATTAATATTTTAACATTAACAATATTTCATTGTTCAGTGTGATAATATAGAATTATTTTTTAAATAATCTAAAAAGGCAGAACAACCCTCAACTACATCCTCATAAGTTTCATCAAAATTTCCTGTATACCAAGGGTCTTTGATATTGCGAGGATTATTTGTGTAATCCAAAAGTCTTTTAATTTTATTATCTTTATCTTCACCAACAATATATTCAATATCGTCAATATTTTCTGAATCCATAGCTATAATGTAGTCATAGTAGTTGTAATCGTTCTTTCTTATTTTGCGAGAATAATGTTCATTAAAATATACACCGTTTTTACGCAAAACCTCTTTCGTTCCACGGTGAATACCGGCATGGCACATTTCGTTGTAGCCCTCTGTACCAGCTGAATCCACTTCAAAATAATCTTCAAGACCTTGTTTTTGAATCATATTTTCAAAAATTATCTGTGCCATCGGAGATCGGCAAATATTACCTAGACATACGAATAAAACTTTTATCATAATCTTTCCTTTTTATATATCAAATTCATAAATCAATTATAACATATAGCGGATAAAAAAATAGAGGCGTAATGCCTCTAATGTTTAAGAATAGCTGGAAGTATGAAAAAGATTTAATATACTTATATTAAACCTTTTCAAAATTAAAATGTTATACCCCAATTGGTTAATCTTTTTTTTGTTTAAATTGTCCATGTGGAGAATGGTTACTCTTTGTAAAGATATAGCTACAAAGGCTCGGAAATTTACTTCTTTTGGTTTATGATAGCTAAATTAATTTACGGAATTAGCTTATTAGAAAATTTTGAAAGAAGTTATATATGAAAAAGAACAGTATTTTAGGGATTATTGTAGGGATTTTTGTACTTGCACAAATGCAAGCTCATGCCAGCACTTCAACTTGGAATGATTTAAATGACGCATCAAATACAGCATCAGAGGGTTCAACTGTTAGTATTCTTAGTGATATTACAGCAGATGGTTCTTCAATTGGATTTTTACAAAAACAATTGACAATTGATTTTAATGGAAATGTCATTAATGGGACTACATATCCTGATGACTCACCGTTAGTTTTTTCTGCTTCAGGTTCTTCTGAAACAAGACTTCAAATTATGAATGCAACATTTCAAGGCTTTGATACTGAAAATGGTATTGTTAGAGGAACAAATCCTTTAATTGAATTTACAGATGTATCGTTCTTGAATAATAAAGGTGTTGCTATTAATAATGATGGATATAATAAATTAATCATTAACGCTAAAAATAACGACATTACATTCAAAAATAATACAGATTACGGTATAAAATCTAATAGCAGTATTTATTTAAATGCCTCTGACGGTAAAACTATTACTTTTGACGATGCTATAAAAATTGATAATAATTTTGACGGTAATTTGATTATCAATAATACTTTAAAAGCTAATAAAGACCTAAACGGTACAGTTATTTTGAATAAAAATGTAGATTTTGCAAGTTCAAATGGAATGATTTATTTAGGTGCAAAATCATCATATAAAAATGGTACTTTAAAACTTGGTATAACTCCTGCAAATTCAAATGATTTCAGATTGTCAGTTGGTGGTGAAGCAACATTAGATATGCAAAATGATAATATTGATAATCTTACAATGAGCAAGTTTTCAGGTGCAGATGATGCTCCATTACACTTAAAATTGGATTACGATGCAAGTACTGGTAAAATGGATTTAATTGTAGTTAGCGATAGTGCAGTAGGTTCTAGTACTCCAAGCATAATTGTTGATGCAATCAATATTCTTGTAGATGGTGACGCAACAGATACAGAGTTTTTAAACGGTTTAGGTAGAACTGTTATTGAGGTTTCAAATGATGATATTTCTGCTGTAAAAGATGATGTAACATATATTTTCAAACCTAAAACGGCAAAGTCAGAAAGAGGTGCTTATAAAGTTTCAAAAGCAAGTAATATTACTGATTTACCAAAATATATACAAGACCAGTATTCTTTGTTAGGTAATGAGGTTGCAATTACAAGTGATATTACTTTAGATAAAGATTTAGGTGCTCTTGCTGGAAGTGGTAGAGATGTAACCATTTACGGTAACGGTCATTATATCGATGCATCAAACACGTATAATGGTGTAACAGTATCAAATAACCAAAAATTTAGTTTCAATAATGTAACATTAAAAAACTTTACTGCAGGTAACGGTGTTGTTGATAATGCCTATGGCGGTGAAACATATTTAACGTCTGTAATTTTAGATAATTCAAATATAACCAATGCTGGAAGAATAGAATTCATGGGAACAAATGAATTGCAAAAAGGTTTAATTGATTCAACTGACACAAATGCGGTATTTGAGATACGTCAAGGTACAACTACTGTTGGAAAAGATTTTACAATCAATTCGGAAATTTTTAATTTTGGTGGTTCTGGTACTGCTTTACCTGTTGCAACAATAAATAACTACGGAAAAATTAACTCTCACTATGCAAACTTCAATTATACCAATATTAATAACTATGGAACGTTAAATCTTGAATCTGTGCAGGATTTGGCAGCTTCTTCAACAAATATAGTTAATAATGGAGAAATGTTCTCTTCATTTTTATCACTTGCAAACAATTCTAAATTTACTAATAATAACAAGTTTACTGGTGTCGTTAAAAGTGGGGGAGAAATCATAAATAATGGAACAATTGATGGCGACGTTAAACTCGGATTTACCCTATTAGGAAATATTTATGGCGGAACTTTAACATCAAGTATTGATAGCATTACCGGTGGCATACAACTAATTGACGGAACAAATTCTATCTTCAATATAACAGGTGGAACAGTTAAGAGTACAGATACAGGAAAAATCTATGGTAATGGTATTATAAATATCGTCGGCGATGTTATCTCTGAGGCAATTCTTGACTACAATGGCAAAGCTTATGTTAAAAATGGTGGCGAATTAATTGTAAAAACAGATATTTCTACATATTCAAATATTTTTAAAACGGGTGAACTTAATTTTGAAGACGGCTCTACATTAAATTTAATTAATTCTAAACACAACGATAGAGCCGATAACACGACGATAGCTTTAGATGAAAATAGTACTTTAAACTTAAAGTTACCAGAAAATTTGACATTATATGTTTTTAAAAAAATTGCACAAGGCAAATTTAACATTAAAGAATTGAGTATAAGTAAAGATTCAGAGACTTGGAAACCTCTTGAAAATTCAGATAGTTCTGTATATTCACAAGTTTCTTTAGACAAAGATTTAAAATTAACAAAAACTGGAAATGCAAGTGGTGTAAATTATGTTCAGTTCAATAAGCAATATGGAGATCTTACTTACGGAACTAAAAATTTGAAAGAAGCAATAAAAGCTGTTACCGATGGTAATGACCATTTTTACGAAATGCTTGATGATGAAAGCTCAGACCCAAGCAATTACTTTGACAATGGTCGTTTAATTGTTCAAGGTAATAATAAAACAATTCACGACATAAATAATATAACAATAAGTGGTCAAACCTCATCAGGCACACTTGTTTTGACAAACGCAAATATTAAAAATGTAACTTTTGCTCCTGATGATAACGGGCAACTTGTTATCCGCAATAATTCTAATCAAGCAATCACTCTTGATAACACAACTATTAAGAATAGTTCAAGAGTTGGTGGTGTAACATTTGAGGGAACTAACGATATAAACTTCAATGGCGAATATATCGGTAGTTCACCAAGTGCGACTGCTGGAGTTGATTTAGGTTCTGCAACTTTAACAAGAAACGGTAACGATTCTCACGCATTTTGGAAGTTGAATAGCGGTACATTAAAATATTCAGACAATTCATATTTAGCAAATGGCGGAATGAACGCAATCACATTTAATGGTGGTAACTTAGACCTTAGAAACGGTGTTGCAAGCAATATCCCATTATATGGTTTAGCATTAAATGCTAATTCAAATATCTATGTTGATGTTGATTTAGCAAACCAAACAATGGATAACTTATCAGCAAGCAACACAAATTATAATGGTGGAACACTTAATGTTGCAGGAATGACTCTTTTATCTGATGCAATAAATGATTTTACTTCAATCAATTTTACAAGTGATAGCAATTTAAAATCTCACGTTGCATACACAGGTAACGCTCAAGTTGTATATTCACCAATTTACAAATATAACGTTGCATACAATGAAAATAATGGTAATTTTGAATTTACAAGAGGCTCTGGTGGTAGCAACGGCGGAAATGCTAGTAACGCACTCAACCCAGCAGTACTTGCAAGTGCAGTTGGTGCTCAAATTGGTTCATACTTAACACAATTAAACACTTATGAGCAAGCATTCGCTAATCAAGATATGTTAATGGCAATGACTCGTGATGAAAGAACATCTATGAAATTTGCCAACAAATATGCATCAACTCAAGGTACAGGTGAGGGTGGAGTTATAACTTTTGACCCTAACCAAATTCCTGAACAAACTAAAGGTGCTTGGTTTAGACCTTATGCAACTTTTGAGGGTGTAAGCTTAAACAATGGTCCAAGCGTTAGAAATATTGGCTACGGTTCTTTATTCGGTGGTGATACAGGTATTATAGAACTTAGTCACGGTTGGGATGCAGTATATTCAGTTTACGCTGGATACAATGGTTCTAACCAAAATTATAGCGGTGTAAGTATCAACCAAAACGGTGGAACACTTGGTGTTAGCGGAACTTGGTACAAAGGTAATTTCTTTACTGGTTTAACGGCAAACGTTGGTGCTAGTGTTGGAGATGCTCATACTATGTATGGAAGTGAAGACTTTACAATGCTTGCAACTGGTATTGCTTCAAAAACTGGTTACAACTTTGAACTTGCAGACGGCAAATTCATTATTCAACCAAACTACTTGATGTCATACACATTTGTAAATACTTTTGATTACACAAATGCAGCTGGAGTAAGAATAGATTCAGACCCACTACATGCAATTCAAATTGCTCCAGGGTTAAAATTTATCGGCAACTTGAAAAACGGATGGCAACCTTATGTAGCACTACAAATGGTATGGAACATTATGGATAAATCAAGATTTAAAGCTAATAATGTAAGCCTACCTGATATGAGCGTTGATCCATATTTCCAATATGGTATAGGTCTACAAAAACGTGTTGGAGATAGATTTACAGGCTTTGGTCAAGCTATGGTTAGAAACGGTGGAAGAAACGGTATCGCTTTAACTTTCGGCTTTAGATGGGCTTTAGGAAAATAACTTGCAGAAAGACTTGTTGCAATATAAAATATACTCAGAGGAAAGAAAATGTTATATTTAATTATTGCAACAATATGTTTTTCTTTGTCGTTTGGACTTATAAAAAGTCAGCTTAGCACTCTTCCTAGTGACTATGTCGTTATGCTAAGATTAATGTTTGCAATACTTATCTTTGTACCATTTTTTAGAAAATTTGATTTTAAAACTCATTTAAAAGCTTATCTAATTGGAATTATCCAGTTTGGAATAATGTATGTTGCATTTCTAAATGCATTCAAATACTTACAGGGTAACGAAGTAGCACTTTTAACAACTACAACCCCAATATTTGTTGCAATTTGGGCAACTCTATTTGGCGACAAATTCAAATTTGTATATATTCTTTGTATTTTAATGTCTGTCTTTGGTGCAGGAATTATTGTTTGGCAAAACTTGGAATTTTCTCAAATCGTCAAAGGTGTTCTGTTAATGGAAACTTCTAATTGCACTTTTGCACTAGGGCAAGTTTTATGGAGGAATTTTATACCTGAAAAAACAAAATCAGAAAACCTTATGGCAACGGCATACTTGGGAGCGTTTTCTTTAATTTTACCTTTAGTAATTATAAATAACGAATTATCAACACAACTAACTCACTTACAAATTCTATCGATTTTATATCTTGGAATTGTACCAACAGGAATTGGATTTTTCTTGTGGAACAAAGGTGCTAAACTTGTTAAAAGCACTACTTTAGCAATAATGAACAATTTAAAAATACCGTTTGGAGTTCTTTTCTCAATACTTATTTTTCAAGAGAAAATTAATCTCATAAACTTTTTAATAGGGACATCCGTAATTCTTTTGGCAATATTTATTATGAATAAAAATATAAAGGAGTAAAAAAATGAACGAAAAAGAAAAAATATTAAATGGGATGTTATACTTTGCAGATAAAGATGAAACCCTAAAAACAGAAAGATTAGAATGCAAAAAACTTTGCCACAAGCATAATCAACTTTCACCAGAAAAAATAGAAGAAAGAAAAAACATTTTAAAACAAGTTTTAGGAAAAATAAAAGGTGAATTTAATATCGAACAACCTTTTATGTGTGATTATGGTTATAACATAGAAATTGGAGAAAACTTTTACGCAAACCATAATTTGATAATTTTAGATTGCAATAAAGTAACTTTTGGCGACAATGTCTTCATTGGTCCAAATTGTGCTTTTTATACAGCTATCCATCCCCTTGACGCAAAAACTAGAAACGAGGGACTTGAATCTGCAAAAGCAATAACTGTTGGTAATAATGTTTGGTTTGGGGGAAATGTTGTAGTGCTTCCTAACATAAAAATTGGAGATAATACAGTTATTGGTGCAGGAAGTGTGGTAACAAAAGATATTCCAGCAAATTCTTTAGCCGTAGGTAATCCTTGCAAAGTTATTAGAACAATAGAATAATTTTGAGATATAATTCTTTTGAAAGTTGGTAAATTATGAAAAAGAAGATTTTTATTTTTGATATGGACGGAACATTGTTGAACACTCTTGAGGATTTAATGATTTCTACAAATTATGCACTTTCTCAATTTAATTATCCATCTCACACAATAGAAGAAATCAGATTTTTTGTAGGTAATGGCGTTGCAAAACTTATCGAAAGAGCTATTCCTGATAGATTAAATAACCCAAATTACGAAAAATGTCTTGAAATATTTAAAGAACATTATGCAAAAAATATGTATAACCATACTTCTGCATACGACGGAATACCAGAAATGCTAGAAAATTTAAAAAACAAAGGTATAAAAACAGCCGTTGTATCAAACAAATTTGACCTTGCCGTAAAAGAACTTTCAAAAAAATATTTTGGAAATTTAATTGATATTGCAATAGGTGAAAACGAAAAAGCAGGAATTAAGAAAAAACCAGCACCTGACACCGTTTTTGAAGTTCTAAATTTAATGAATTTAAAATCAGAAGATGCAATTTATATAGGCGATTCTGATGTTGATATTATGACTGCAAAAAACTCTAATATGCCTTGCATAAGTGTAACTTGGGGATTTAGAGATAGAGAATTTTTAATTAAAAACAACGCAACAATTATCGTTGATACCCCAAAAGAAATTTTACAGTATGTGTAAGACTTGAAAAAGTTGAAAAATAGGTTATAATAAGAATATAGCAAGTGGCAATTAGTTTTAACTAACTTTTTTCACCACGATGTTTTATTAAACGAATAAAACTAGCGTTATGAGTGCAATTATCAACGCTAGTTTTTGTTTATTTAACAAAAGTGCTATCACATAATACATGACGGCTAGCGTTTTAATTGTTAGCATAAGCATCACCCCTTTCTTGGCATTGGCATACCATTTAAGAAATGTTGTGGCGACCACTTGCTATATTCTTAATTTCAATGAACTAATACATCATATTATTATATATATTTATGTTTTAATCTATACTCTAAATAAATTATTTTACCTTAATTTCAACACGGCACTATGGCGGTTAGTTGTTTTGTTTTCTTTTCTGTAAGAGAAGAATTTGTCATTATCCTTAACCGTACAATATGGGCAAATATCTATATCAAAAACACCAATTTCGTTTAGTTGTTCTTTATTTAAACCTTTTAAATCCACATAGTTATCTTTAAAATACGGAGTTCCAATTTTATTGATACTTGCTTTCAAGCGTTTTAATGCATCTGTATAAGTTTCAAATTCATCAAAGCCAATACAAGGACCTATCGCACAAACTATGTCTTTTGCTTTTGTACCAAAATCTTTTTGCATTTTGAAAACAGTTTTTTGTGCAATTCTTTCTGCAGTTCCTCTCCAACCGGCATGAGCTATTGCACCGATATTATTTTTGTAATCATAAATAATAATTGGCGTACAGTCCGCAAAATTAAGGTATATTGCCTTATTTTTTGAAGTCAAAATTAAAGCATCCGTATTTTCGTAACTATAAAGATTATCTTCCACAACTCGAACGTTATCACTATGAGTTTGAACAGGATGTATCAAGTTTTTAGATTCAATTTCTAAATATTCGGAAACAAGTTCTACATTGTCTTTTACAATCAAATCTCTTGAGGTAAAAAGTGTTCTGTTTCAATCATATCAGAACAATATACATCTTTTCCGCCAATTTGTTTTTTATAAAACATTATTCATTTTCCTCATATTCATCTATAGAATAAATAAAAATATCTTTCAAAGATAAATCTGTAGGGTCAACTATATGAAAATTAAAATAAATTTTATCCCCATTTTTAATGTTGATAGATTCACCTTTTTCAACATAAGAGAGAGGTGTTGACTCATAAGCCGCTTTTGCACCTGATTTAAAACGATTACCCTCTTCATTTTTTACAGCACCCTCAACTGTACGATAACCGATAGAAATACCTTTTACAAACTTGTTTCCAACGGCTAAGACAACACTTTTACCTGTTTCCATTTTGTCCAATTCAGTTGCATATTTAACAAAAAGATTTTGAGTTTTTGTTGTAACATTATCAGGCGTTGTAAAAGATTTTACTTGCATAACAAGAACCGCATTTCTTTTTAATCTAGCTTGCTCTTTAATTTTGTATGGAACAGCTACAAACGTTGAATTTGCTGGAAAAATTATATTCTCCATCTCAACCTCTTCCAAAATTTCGAAAGAAAAAGTTTTTGCTGGTTTTTCTATATTAAAGTCACTCAAAGCTTTTGCCTCGTAAATTTTTGCATAAGTAGGCTGAATTGTGAAAAATAAAATTGTGAATATTAAAAATAGTTTTGCAAAGTTTTTCATAAAATATCCTCTTTATAGAATTATAACATATATTTTATGATATATTTAATAGTATGAAGGTTTCACTAAAAGATATTTATATGGAATTTTTTTGGTTAGGTGTCCAATTACTAGGCGGTGGCTATGTTATCGTGCCTCTAATTCAGCAGAGCATAATTGATAAACACAATTGGATAACTAACGAAGAATTAACCAATTTTTATGCCTTGGGTCAAAGTATCCCAGGAATTATTGCAGCAAATGTTTCAGCCTTTGTTGGATATAAATTGAGAAATAAAAGAGGTGCAGCAGTTGCTCTACTTGGAATTATAACTTCACCAATTGTTGCTATTCTTTTAGTTGCAACTATTATAGATTTTTTATTGAGAATTTCTTTTATCCAAAGCATATTCTGGGGTGTTGGAATTGCAGTAATTATTCTTGTTTATCTAACTATTAAAGAAATGTGGAAAAATAGCTTAAGTGATTTTGTCACTTGGATAATATTTTTAGGATGTTTTAGTGCATCATTTTTCTTTAAGGTTTCACCAGTACTTGCAATTATAGCGTCTATTGTGGTTGGTGTAAGCTATAAAGTTATTGAGAAAGGTCGTGCAAAATGATGACCTTAGTTCACTTGATAATAGAATTTTTTAAGATAGGTGTATTCTCTGTTGGTGGTGGTTATGCAACAATTCCATTCTTGTATCAACTGGTACACGAATACGGTTGGTACACAACTGACCAATTAACAAATATGATAGCAATTTCAATGCTAACTCCTGGACCAGTTGGAGCTAATATGGCGACATTTGCCGGATTTCAAACCTTTGGAATTTTTGGCGGAGTCGTTGCAACTTTAGCCTTGATATTTCCATCATTTATTTTTGTATGTGCAATTTCAAAAGTATTAAAAACTTTTAGAGATAACTTTTGGGTAAAATCTGTTTTATACTCACTAAAACCAGCTGGATGTGGTCTACTTTTTGCAGTAGGCGTTGGATTTTTTAAGGACAACGTAACAAATTTACCAGCATTTTTACTGTTCTTATTTTTATTCTTGTTATCTTTTAAATTTAAGAAAAATGCACTTTATTATATACTTTTCGGTGCAGTAACCGGAATAATTTTACATTTCTGCGGAGTTGAATTAGTTTAAATAAATACATTGGAGAAAGAAACATGCAACTTACCAAAAACAAAAAATTCATAATTTAATAATTAAGATTATTGCCACATTATTTATTGATAAGGAAATGCGTAGCAAGTTCAGAGATATGTTTTGCGTTCACAAGGAAAGTCTTTATGAACAAAATCGAAATATTTATAAAATAGGCGAACATTCTTATCTTGGAAGTAATGTTGCTATTTACAATAGAAAAGAAACGACTATTGGAAAATATTGTTCAATCGCAAATGATGTTTCAGTAGGTGCGGGTAAACATCCAATACATACATTAAGCACAAGTCCTTTTGTATATCAAAAAGACTCTTCACAAATAGGCGATGGACTTGATGTACAAAACCCTTTAACGCATTTGTTTGATACAGCAATAAAAAAAGTAACCATTGGAAACGATGTTTGGATAGGAATAAAAGCCACAATCATGCCTGATATAACAATAGGTGACGGTGCAGTAATTGGAGCAAATGCTGTTGTTACAAAAGATGTTCCACCTTACGCAGTTGTTGTTGGAGTACCTGCAAAGATTATTAAGTACCGTTTTGATGAAGATACGATAAAGGATTTACTTGAATTAAAATGGTGGAATTATCCTGAAAGTTTTATAAAAACACTACCATTTGAAGATATTAAAGAATGTATTAGACTTTTGAAAGAAAACATTAATTTAAGAACAGAAGAATAACAATAGATGCGAGGGCTTTGCCCTCGCATCTATTGTTAAGCCTTTACCCAGTTTTAGTCTTAGTCAATACTCACGATAGGATAAATTGATTTTAGGTATTCTACTGCATCAATTTCAACTTCTGCATACAAAACACTCTCTTTCAAGCCAGCCTCAGCAAGTACTTCTGCTGTTGGTGAAATTATCATAGAATTTCCTATAGCTCTCCAAGATTTGCCACATTCTTTAGTTTGGTTGCTTACAACTAAGTAAACCATATTGTCAAAGGCTCTTGTTCTACACATTGCAGAGAACATATCTTGAGCATAAGCTAAAGTTTTTTCATCATCATAGATTTCTCTTTGAACTAGCCAAGCAGTAGGCATAACGATAATTTGTGCACCTTTTCTGACGATTTCTCTAATGTATGTTGGGTATCTCATATCAAAACAAATTGTCATTCCGACTTTGGCAAAATCGAAATTTGCAATTTTTATATCTTTGCCAGCTTCAATTCTTTCACCCTCAGAACCGCCCATATAATTGAACAAATGAACCTTATCATAAGTTTCAATAACTTCACCTTGTCTATTAATTGCAAAAGTTGTGTTATAAAGTCTTTCGTTAACCTCTCTTACAACAGAACCAGCGATAATATTTGTATTATATTTTTTAGCCAATTCCTTGATAAATCTAATTGTTTCACCGCCATCTTCAGGTTCTGCAAAATCAACATAATCAATATTTGTTGCAAAAAATTCTGGCATCACAACCAAATCTAATTTTTTATCAGCATTCTTTTTCATATAATATTCAATTTTACTAAAATTAGCCTCTTTTGAACGCATAAGAGCATTAATTTGTATATTTAAAATACCTGCCATAAATTTTCTCCTTTTGATATAAATTTTACCACGGATTATAAGAAAACTTATTGTAACAATTTCTACACAATTTAGAGGAAAAATGGTTAAAACAGGCAAGAAATATCATGTTTTGCCGTTAATATACATGTACAAGTGTAAGTAGATTAGGTCATGACAAACGGAAACGATTTCAAACTAGGTAACAATAAAGCTAGTAGTATCGATTTAAACAAACTTAAGTCGGGTGCTAAGCGTTCTGATTTTGAAGCAGATACAAAGATGCTTCAAGTTTTTGATGCCGTAGATTCTAATGGAAACCAAACATTAGACATGGATGAAGTTACTGTATTTACAGGAAAAATGAGAGAATCCGCTGGGGATGACAATGTACTAAGCCAAAAAGAGGCTAAACAAGTTTTTAAAGAACAACAAGAACGTGAACAAACTGCAAATGCTGATTCAAAAAAATATGACATTAAGGCAAAAAACTTGTTCGGTTTTGTTAATAAATTTTTAGATGTTTCAGAAAAAAGTAATGTTAAATCATCAGTAGTTGATGATAAAGGCAACCAAACAATTACTTATGAAGATGGTGCTCAAGAAATCATCAATAAAGACGGCTCAAAAGTTTTAATGAGCGTAATTGATGGTAAAAAATTCTCAAAAACTTTAGATAAAGATGGAAAATCTGTTTCTGATGAAATGCTTAATGAGGAAACAGGTGAAACAGAAACTGTAAAATATGGTACAGACGGAAAACCTGCCACACACACAATTACAAAAGATAATACAACAACATATTTGGGTGTAAAAGAAGGTTTTTCTCAAGGTAAACCTATCAAACAAGTTATAAATAATGGAACACCAGAACAAGAAACTATCGAGTATGATTATACTGGTGAAAACTCTTATACAAGTACAGCGACAAAAGGCGACATCAAGAACACTACTGTTGTAGAAAACGGAGAAACTCAAACTTCAACCGCAACACAATACAAAAATGGTAAAAAAGTTCAAACAATGAGCTTGACAAAAGATGGCATTCAAACTCGAATGATGTATGACGAAAACGAAAAAGTTCGTTATGAATCAGTAACAGATGCAAAAGGCAAAACTACCGAAAAGACTTTCAACGAAAAAGGTAGAGGTCTACAAGCTGTAATCACAAATTCTGACGGCAAAGTTCAAGTTGCAAAATACGACGGTAAAGGTAATACGCTTATCGTTGTACAAAATGGTGAAACTTTCCAAGAGATTTGTCAAGAATTTGATAGAACAAAGGCAGAACTAGCACACACAAACAAGGGTACAGTTCACTATAACAATGGCGAACCATACTTTCTTGCTGGCGAAACAGCAAGAGTTTCAGGGGAATTTGCACCTGACCATAAAGGATTAAAAGGTAGAAAATCTTCTGAACAAGTAAAAGGTCAATATGCAATAGATGAGCAACAAAGAGTTGCAAAAAGATTGCAAGGTAAAGAGGCAAAAGAAGTTACAGTTGGTAAAAATTATACTGACTGGACTCATTATGCAAAAGATATGTTGGCTTCAGAGGGTATTTCAAAACCAACAAACGAACAAGTTACGAACAGAACTAACGAATTGATGATGATGAACCCATCAATTCAAGTTCCTAAAAAAGGTAATAAAATCACAGCCTTAAAAACTCAGGCAGAAATCAAAGCTGAAAAAGAAGCTGAAGCAAAAAGACAAGCTGAAGCACAAAAGGCTCAACAAACTCAACAAGCTCAACAAACAAGTTCAGCTCAACAAACACATAAAACACAATCAAAGAAAGTTGACCCTAGAGTTCAAAAAGAAGCTCAGCAAATTGCTGACAATTTATACAACGAATTAAGAAAAACAGAATTTGCAACAGTTGATAAAAATGCTAACTTTAAAGCACAAATAAACAAAATTAATTCAGGAAATGTTGTTGAAGTTTACAAAGCTTATGGCAAAAAATCACCTGATGAATCTTTAGCAAAAGCTATTTCATGGGAATTAACAAGTTCAAACAAAGCCATCAGAACAGCTGAGGACAAAATTTTTAATGCTTTATATACAAGAGCATCAAAAGCTGGAGTAAACAAACAACACATCGACAATTTCAGACGACAAGCTGATTTAGCTATGGCAGATAATGATGCAAAAGGCTTGGATAAAGCAATGAACAATCTTGTTCAAACTATTGATAATAGAGAAAACCTAGGTGTTAATGCAAGAGAAGTTCAAAGCAGAGGTACAGTAGAAAACAGAAACAAAACAGTACACACCGTAAAAGAAATTTATTCAGATGCACAACAAGCTCTAAAAAATCATAATGATTCACAAGGTTGGGCAGGTTCAGTTGTTGGAAAAATGAGAAATGCCTTTGGTGCAACAGAAAGTCCTGCAAAAATCAAACAATACATGGAAACTTATGATAAACAAGTAAAAGCCTTAGATAGTGCAGGCAAGAGCAAAAACTTTAATCCACTAGATAATCTTGATGGTGGAAAAAATGATAAAGAATTCAAAGCAACCTTCAAAGCTACATACGGAGTTGACTATGACCCAGTAGCGATAGAAGCTTACGGCAAGAAAAAAGACCAATACAAAAATTCAAGTGCAAAATATGCAGTTGAACAAAAATTCAATAACGATTTGTCAAAATTAATAAAAGGTAATGGCAAATTAGCAGAAGAATATAAAACTCAATCTAGTCCAACAGCAGGCACAAGTACAGTTGTTACAGCAACAAAAGAACAAGTTTATAACAGAGAATTAGGTAAATTTGCATCCTTCTTAGGTATGGGCAATTCAAAAGTTGGTATGAAACAAATCAACGACGAAATGAAAAAAGCAGGAATTGACCCTAATAAAGCCTCTATGGATACAAAATACAAATTCTTATCTGATAGAGCAAAAGCTTGTAGCAAATTATTGCACGGTCAAACAATGTCAGCTACAGGTGGCAAAACATTTAGCGAAATTCAAAAAGAATACAAAAATTCTTATGCTGGTGCATTTGGTACAAAAAACAATATTCAACAAAAAGTTGAAGAATACACAACTTCTATTGAATCAAGTTCAGCAATCTTAAAATCTGGAGTTAAGATTGTAGGTGGCGTATGCATAGGTATAGCAACAGGTGGTACTGGTATTGCTCCATTACTAACAGCAGCCGGTGCACAATCAGCATTATCATTCACTGTTGATGCATCAGATTTAGCTACATCAAAAAAAGGTGGAACAACTGAACAATACTTAAATATTGCAAAAACATCAGTAGTTGATGGTTTATCACAAGTTGCAAGTGGCGGAATAACAGGTGTAATAAGTAGTACTGGATTATCTACAACTTCAAAAGTGTTATTAAATACAGCGGTTGATACTGGTATTGATATGGGCGTAGAATACATTAATACTGGTGAAGTTACATTACAAAATACATTAATTTCAGCTTTCTCATCAGGCGTAGGACACACAATTAGTGCAGTAGTAGAAAGCCGAGCTAAACAAGCTGAACTCGATGAAGCTTTTGAATTGAGCGAAAATGTTTTAGAAAACCAAGATTCAGGTTGGTTGGGCGATACAACAGATGACCACCATAGATACGCAACTCAATTATCAGCAGATGAAGCTGGTAACGCACCAACACAAAGAACTTATGTTGGTAAAGGTATTGAGGCTCAATCAGGAGATGTTAAAGGTGTTAGATATGATGTAAAAATGTCACAACACCAAGAATCTGTAAGAGATATTGAAACATTACTAGGTAAAGGTTCATCAAAAACAGAATTTGGCGACGGCTTAGTAAAACTTGAAGATAGATTTAGAGCTCAAGCTACACCAAAAGCCGGTGTAACAGGTGATAACACAAAAATTTATGGTACTTATGCTGGAAACGATAAAGTAAAAGCGATGGGTCTTGATAAAAACTTAGACATCGTCCAAGATGCAGGTCAATTCTCAGCAAAAGCTTATAGCGATAGACCAGCAGATATGAACGGTTGGAAACAAACTGCTCAAGCATCAGCAGATAACGGTTTCCACGCAAAAGCCTTAGAAAAAGACGGCGTTGTAATGGTTGTATTCAGAGGTTCTGATGATATGGGCGACTTAAGAGTTGATCACCAAATGCTTTCTGGCAAACTTCCTGACCAATTCCAAAATGCTGTTGATTTTATGGAACAAGTTAGAGCAAATAATCCTAATAAGAAAATTGTTGTTACAGGTCACTCTTTAGGTGGTGGCTTAACAGAATTAGTTGCGTCTAAATACGATGATGTATTAGGTATTTCTTTTGATGCTGTTGGTACAAAAGGATTAGTAGAATCTTCTGACGGTATTGCAAGAGGATTACGAGATAATAAAAATACTATCAACTACGTAGTACAAGGCGATATTATTTCAAATTCAAACGCACACGTTGGAAATGTAACATTAGTTGATGGTGTACTTGATGCAACAAAAGGAAACAGAACTCAAAGCCCTCACGCTATTGGTAACTTCTCAGGAACTGCTGGCAACAACTCACTTTCAGGTGTTGAAAAAGGCTTTGTACAAAAACATATTGACGCAGTATCTGATACAAGAACAGGTTTAGCTTCAAAAGGTTTGACTTTAGATAGTGCAATTGCTAAATCTGCAACTGGCACAGTTGAATTTGACGATAAAGCATTTAAAAAAGTTCAATCACAATTCTCAGTTGATGTTCAAGGTTTGAATGTTGACCTTGAT
>ERZ808278.729-NODE-729-length-18246-cov-5.231268_pt1 | contig 18246 bp, 13 predicted proteins | sample MGYA00521239_ERZ808278 | MGnify/ENA primary metagenome ERZ808278 (study PRJEB31516, sample SAMN03275600) | gut metagenome | biome: mammalia-associated habitat; material: feces | host: Papio cynocephalus | place: Kenya | collected 2012-07-17 ... | reverse complement strand
AATGCCGAGACCGAGAAACTCTTCCAGTCAAAAGCCGCCCAATACGAAACTCTTGAAAAGCCATATTCTAAACTTAACAAATTTGGGAAAGTCCTTACTATCACAAGTTTCATAACAACAGGTGTAGATGCTTGTAGTGATATCAAAAAAGGTCACTATAAGTCAATGGGTGCACGTGTCGCTGTTTCTGTCGCAACTTATGCATCAAACTATATACCCATAGTCGGGCCATTCGTTTCTGTTAGCTTGGGACTTGCTGATGCTCTTTGGGGGGAGTTGTTTTACAACTTGGTAGAGAATGAATTTTAGAAAAAGCACTATGGAAACTATTGATTTATATTTTTACGTGTGGAGTAAAGTGAATTCTGCCAGTTGCCGCGGGTGGTTATTGAGTGGTGTATTTTTTTTCTACCACTACTACTTTCTTTGTCATTGATAAACATATTCCTGAAAAAATATAAAATCACAATATTGGAAGATACAATAACCTTTTGGTCTATATTATCCATATTACAGATTCCTATCTACTTATTATAGGCATAATAATAAAGGAGAAAAAATAATTGACTATTACGAGAAGTCGAAATTCAATAAATGGTATTATTTATTCCTACTCCATTTTGTTTATGTAGTTGCATATCTTTCTATATTCTTGCTAATAGTTCAATTCATTGGAAAAGGTGAGTGACTAAAATGAACGTTGTCAAATTGTGTCAGTTGCTTATTGGTAGGTTATTGGTAGGTATTGGGGTGGTTGAAAAATACCTATATGTAGGTATTGGGTGTTTGGTCATAAAGTTGTAAATTTGCAAATTGGAATAAAAGTGTCTTTGCTTATGGAAATCGACAACAAGTATATGCCGGCCGACAGGCTTTGTGACCTTATCGACGACAATTTCAATTTGCTGCTCGTGATGAGCCGATTCGGAATTCCTCTCGGATTTGGGGGGAAGACGGTGAAGGAGGTGTGTGAGAACGCAAATGTGGATTGCGACACATTCTTGGCTGTGGCTAACTTTATAAGCAGCGAGCAGACCTCGTTCAGCGTGGAGGATTTGCCACACTTGTCTATCACCTCGCTGATGAACTACTTGAAGAATGCCCACAGCTATTTCCTTGACTTTATGCTTCCGATGATACGCCGCAAGCTGATTGAGGCTATCGACTGTTCGCGCGACGACAAGGTGGCGTTCCTGATAATCAAGTTTTTCGACGTGTTTGTGAACGAGGTGCGTGAGCACATGGATTATGAGAACGAGCATGTGTTTGCTTATGTGGAAGCGCTGCTCGCTGGAAAGTTGAGCAGGAAGTTTAACATATCAAAGTTTGCCAGTCACCACTCGAAGATAGACGAGCGGCTGAATGAGCTGAAGGGAATAATCACAAAATATTATACGGAGAGCAGCGACAATTTGCTGCTCAATGCCACACTATTCGACATCTACAATTGTGAGCAGGATTTGGCGTCTCACAATCATGTGGAGGATTGCCTGTTTGTGCCGGCGGTAATGCATGTGGAAAAGGAGTTGAGAAATGAACAGTAATATACTTACCTATCGTTTCGTGGTGGCCGATAATTCCTTTATAGTGAGGAGCGGCTTGGTGTCGGTTTTGCGTCATATTCCTGGGCTGGCCGCCACGGCTTTTGATGTGAAGACACAGGAGTCGCTTCGCAATTACGTGGCTATGCATCACCCCGACGTGGTGATAGTGAACCCTGTGTTCGACGGCTTGTTCGACGTGAAGGCATTTAAGGCTGAGTTCAAGCAGGAGGATATGCGTGTGGTGGCTATATCGTCGGCGGTAATCGACCAGAACGTGCTGTCGGGCTATGACGAGCATTTTTTGCTTTACGACAGCCCTGACGATGTGTATGATAAAATCAAGAAGGTGCTGATGACTGAGAAGCAGGAAAGCACAGGCAGCACAGAGAGCCTCAGCAACCGCGAGCGCGAGATTATAGTGTGTGTGGTGAAGGGTATGACAAATAAAGAGATTGCAGAGAAACTGTGCCTTTCTATACACACGGTAATCACGCACCGACGCAACATCAGCAACAAACTTCAAATCCGCTCTGCTGCGGGATTGACCATCTACGCTATAGTGAATAAGCTCGTTGATATAAAGGACGTGAAAGATATGTAGAGAGGGCTCAATGTTTGAGTTTCGGAATGTGAAGCTGGATAAAATGAATGGGAGAGTCCCGTCGTTTTGCCAGTTTTTTTTGTTAAATAATGTAAGAAGTTGCCGAGAAAAAAGCATAAATGTTTCATTTTTTAGCCTGGGCGGTTTGGTGTATTAATTAATTATAATCGGGACTAATGCTTTGGTATTCCGCTTGTTTTTGCGTAATTTTGCATAGTTTTTGTGCCGTTTCAGACTGCCTGGCAGTTTGGAGCGATGCTATGACTTTTGAAAATCGAATTAAAATTATATTAAACAACTGATTATGAGTTTGAACATCATTGTGCTGGCAAAGCAGGTGCCCGATACCCGCAATGTCGGCAAAGATGCCATGAAGGCCGACGGCACTATCAACCGTGCGGCACTTCCTGCAATCTTCAACCCCGAAGATTTAAATGCATTGGAGCAAGCCCTTCGCTTGAAAGAGCAGCATCCTGGTTCCACCATCGGTATGCTCACCATGGGGCCTCCTCGTGCAGGTGAAATAATTCGTCAAGGTTTGTATCGTGGCGCCGACACTGGCTGGCTTCTTACCGACCGCCTGTTCGCTGGCGCCGACACATTGGCCACAAGCTATGCCCTTGCCACCGCAATCAAGAAAATCAGCGCCGACAAGCCTGTGGATATTGTGATAGGCGGTCGTCAGGCTATTGATGGCGACACCGCCCAAGTGGGCCCGCAGGTGGCACAAAAGCTTGGTCTCAATCAGGTGACTTATGCCGAGGAAATCCTCAAGGTTGAAAATGGTGTGGCCACAATCCGCCGTATGATTGACGGCGGTGTGGAAACTGTGGAGGCACCACTTCCTGTGGTGATTACCGTGAATGGCAGCGCCGCCCCTTGCCGTCCATGCAATGCAAAATTGGTGATGAAGTATAAATATGCCACTTGCCCAATGGAGCGCACAGGCGAGGAGCCTTGGAAAGAACTCTACAATGAACGTCCGTATCTCACTCTGAACGAGTGGAGTGTGGCTGATGTGGATGGCGACCCTAAGCAATGCGGACTTAGCGGCTCACCCACAAAGGTGAAGACCGTGAAGAATATTGTGTTCCAGGCCAAAGAGAGCAAGACACTCACTGGCAGCGATGAAGATATAGCTGGCTTGGTGAAGGAATTATTGGATGATAAAATTATTGGTTAATAGTAGTACACACAACGACAATGAATAACGTATTTGTATATTGCGAGATTGAAGGCACTACTGTGGCCGAAGTATCTCAAGAATTGCTCACTAAGGGCCGTAAGCTGGCCAATGAGCTTGGTGTGGACCTCGAGGCTGTTGTGGCTGGCACAGGCATCAAAGGCAAGGTGGAGGACCAAATTCTCCCATACGGAGTGGACAAGCTCCATGTATTTGATGCAGAGGGTCTGTTCCCCTACACTTCAGCTCCTCACACATCTGTGCTGGTTAATCTTTTCAAGGAGGAAAAGCCTCAAATATGCTTGATGGGCGCAACAGTGATTGGCCGCGACCTTGGTCCACGCGTTTCATCTTCTCTTTTCAGCGGTCTTACAGCCGACTGCACTGAGCTTGAAATCGGCGAATATGACGATGTGAAGACTAAAAAGCACTACGATAATCTACTCTATCAAATTCGCCCAGCCTTTGGTGGTAACATCGTGGCCACTATCGTGAACCCTGAGAACCGCCCCCAAATGGCCACTGTGCGCTCTGGCGTGATGCAGAAAGCCATTTACGAAGGTAAGGCTAAGGGAGAAGTGGTGTATCCTGATGTGGCAAAATATGTGCCAAGCACCGACTTTGTGGTGAAAGTGATCGACCGCCATGTGGAGGCCGCACGCCACAACCTCAAAGGCGCCGCCATCGTGGTGGCTGGTGGCTACGGAGTGGGCAGCAAGGAGGGTTTCGACCAGCTTTTCACTCTTGCCAAGGAACTTCACGGCGAAGTGGGTGCATCGCGCGCGGCTGTTGACGCTGGCTGGGTTGACGCCGACCGCCAGGTGGGCCAGACAGGTGTGACGGTTCACCCTAAGGTGTATATCGCTTGTGGCATCTCTGGTCAGATTCAGCATATCGCCGGTATGCAAGACGCTGGCATCATCATTTCTATCAACAGCGATCCTGATGCGCCGATCAATAAGATTGCAGATTATGTGATCAATGGCACAGTGGAAGAAGTGGTTCCAAAACTCATTAAGTATTACAAGCAAAACTCAAAGTAAAAAATGGCTAATTACTATACTGATCATCCTGAAATAGAGTTCCACTTGAGCCATCCGCTCATGAAGCGAATTGTAGATTTGAAGGAACGCAACTACGAAGACAAGGACAATTTTGCCGATGCTCCTGTTTGCTACGAGGATGCCATCGAAAACTATAAGCGCATTCTCGACATCACTGGCGATGTGGCTGCCAATATCATTGAGCCAAACTCTGAGGATGTGGACCTTGAGGGACCACATTTGGAGAATGGACGTATGATTTATGCGAGCAAGACCTATGAGAACCTTGACGCTACACGCAAGGCCGGCCTTTGGGGCATCTCGATGCCTCGCCGCTATGGCGGCCTGAATTTGCCTAACACCATTTTCTCGATGCTGAGCGAGGTGATTTCGGCTGCTGATGCCGGTTTTCAGAACGTGTGGAGCCTACAAAGCTGTATCGACACGCTGTATGAGTTTGGCAGTGAAGAGCAGCGCAAGAAATATATTCCTCGCATTGCCGCAGGTGAAACCATGTCGATGGATCTGACAGAGCCTGATGCTGGCTCCGACTTGCAACGTGTGATGCTTAAAGCCACTTACGACAAAGAGAACGACTGCTGGCGACTGAACGGTGTGAAGCGCTTTATCACCAATGGCGACTCCGATATTCACTTGGTGCTGGCGCGCTCTGAAGAGGGCACTAAAGACGGCCGCGGCTTGTCGATGTTTATCTACGACAAGCGTGATGGCGGTGTGGACGTTCGTCACATTGAACACAAACTTGGCATTCATGGCTCACCCACATGCGAGCTCACCTACAAGAATGCTAAAGCAGAGCTTTGTGGCAGCACTCGCCTTGGCCTTATTAAATATGTGATGGCGCTGATGAATGGCGCTCGCCTTGGCATTGCCGCTCAATCGGTGGGTGTGGAGCAGGAGGCCTACAACGAGGCTCTTGCCTATGCCAAAGAGCGTGCGCAGTTTGGCAAGAAGATTATCAATTTCCCTGCCGTTTACGATATGCTTAGTCGCATGAAGGCGAAGCTCGACGCCGGGCGCTCGATTCTCTATCAAACCGCTCGCTACGTAGATATCTACAAGGCACTTGAGGACATTGCGCGCGACCGCACCCTCACTCCAGAGGAACGTAAGGAAATGAAACTCTATTCCCGTCTTGCCGATGCATTCACTCCATTGGCAAAGGGTATGAACTCTGAATACGCCAACCAGAATGCTTACGATGCCATTTCGGTTCACGGTGGTTCGGGCTTCATCATGGAGTATAAGTGCCAGCGCCTGTTCCGTGATGCACGCATTTTCTCTATCTATGAAGGCACTACGCAGCTTCAAGTGGTGGCTGCTATCCGCTATGTGACCAATGGCACTTACCTTGGCATTATCAAGGAAATGCTTGAGAAGGTGGTGAGTCCAGAATTCCAGGCTTTGAAGGACCGCGTGGCCAAGATGGTGGAAAAATATGAAGACGCTGTGAACTATGTGAAGGCTGCTGGCAACAACGATCTTCACGACTTCCTGGCACGTCGCCTTTATGAGATGACGGCGGAAATCATTATGTCGCTCCTCATTCTCGACGACGCTACCCGCGCTCCAGAGCTGTTCGCTAAGAGCGCAAACGTGTATGTACGTTATGCAGAGGGCACTGTGGCTGGTCACTATGCCTACATCAAGGAATTCAAGGCTGAAGACCTTGCCGACTTCCTTGCCGCAGCTCCAGAGGCAGAGTAATATTGCGCGTGCGCATATGATGATGGCATAATTTGCAACAATCATCGTCACAATATATTTATATATAGGGATGCTTTTTTAGGGCATTCCTATATTTTTTCTTTAAAAAGTGAGGTTTGGAGTAGCGAATCCAGTAGTGGCGTGTTATTATAGTAGAAATGCGACAAAAATGGAGATACAAGAGTTTATAGAGACGGCAGAAAGTTACAGAGGCCACTTGCTTCGGCAGGCAATGCACTATCTGCACGACGCTGACAGCGCGGAGGATGCCGTTCAAGAAACCCTTGTGAAGCTATGGATGGCAAAAGACCGTATAGCCGACGGGGCGAAAATGCGCAGCATGGCTTCTGTGGTGTGCAGAAATGTTTGCCTCAACACCTTGCGTGACTCGAAATGCCATATTGCCATAAATAGCGCAGTCGCGGTGATGGGGGAGAACAGCCCTCAGACTGAACTGGAGGAGCGGGAAGCCCTTCAAACTCTGCGCCAGGGCATTCGGGCGCTCTCCGACAAGCAGCGCGCCATCATTAGAATGCGCAATGTGGAACAGCTGCCGTATGCTGTCATTGCAAAGGTGATGGGCACTTCGGAATCTTCGGTGAGAGGCATGATTAGCAAAGCGCGTATGGTATTATTAAATCAACTAAAAAAAGGTGAGTAGCAATGAAGAAATTTGATTTGAATGATATTGATAGGCTCCTTGAAAAGTTCGTAGATGGGCAGACCACAGAGCGTGAGGAGCGTGTGCTGGCAGATTTCTTCAGCACTGCTGATAAACTGCCCACTGATTGGCAAGCGTATAAGGAACTGTTCTGCTCCTTCAAAACCGATGCCTATGATTTCAGTGATGAAGAAATTCACACGATGCTCTCTGCCGTTCCTTCAAGCAGGAGGAGTGTGGTGCTAAGGGCGCTACGCTGGGCTGCGGTGGCTTGTGTGGTGACGGCTTTGGCAATAGTAGGGGTGAATGGTGTGGATAAGGCCCATACGCCATCATCGAAACCCGCATTGATGGCACAAACAGGCTGTGACGCACACTCGAAAAAGGTTGTGACACAGAATAATGTCACCACAGAGCCTCCGCACAGCACTGCCTGTGGAAAAGCGATAGCTTCCACACCGCATGTCCACAATAGCAGGACGGAGCCTCAAAAGAAGATGGCTGTGGACGGGCAAAAAGGGCAGAGCGGTGAGCTCATGGCAGGCGAGCAGGAGGTGAGTACTGCCGAAATGCTGGAAACTGTGCAGATGCTTGTCATGACAGATGCAGAAGGTGTCACTATCACTGCATCGCCACGGGGAAGTGGATTCTTAATCGATGCTGTGTGTGCCGGTGATAGTAGGAAAATTAGTTCGTATGAGCTGACGCGCTGCGCTGATGGCACATCATTAGAACTGAAATCAATTAATTAATTCAAAAAATAGACTTATTATGAAACGATTAGTATCAATGTTCGCTATCGTAGCGATTTGTGTGGCCAGCCTTTCAGCACAAAATATAAAAACAGACCCTGTCTATGTGCTCAATGGCAAGAAAGTGGAAAATTTTGACGGCTCACAACTGGTGGGGAAAACCATTGCCAATTATTACATCGACAAGGAAAATAATGTGCATGTGATTCTCACTGGTGACCATGTGGCGGGCAAGGCAGTGAAGAAGGTGAGCACGGTGCAGTCGGTACGTCCCTTAAAAGACGGCGAGAGCGTGACCTCATCAGTAGATGCGGGCTACTACCTTTCAGGTGAAGCCGTGTTTGTGCTCGACGGTAAACTGGTTTCGGCATCGGAGTTTACCTCATTGAAGCCATCGGTGCTGAAGACCGTTAAGGTGATAAAGGACAAAAACAATGCCGACTTTAAGAAGTATGCCGCGGAAGCTAAGAAAATATCTAATGTGGAGCCAAAATGTGTGATATTGGCTACCACGAAATAGCCATTAATCCATTCCTCCAATCAGCACTGGTTAATAGAAAGTTATGAAAGGCGCGCACATATCGCTAAAGATATGGCGCGCCTATTATTTTAGCGGTGTGGGTGGCTTGTCGTCAGAATTTGTATTCGAGGCACTCGTCGAGAAGGCGAGTGATTTCCTCCTTGTCGAGGTTTTGACCGATAAACACGATTTTCTGCATACGGTCGCCATATTTTTCGTCCCAGTCGCGGCGCAGAGTCGGGTCGGTTTCCAGCATACGCTTCAATTCGTTTTCCGGCATTGTAGCATAAAATTTTCCGGCTTGGCGGATGGTCTTCTGCTTTCCAGCCTGCTCAAAGAGGTAGCACATGTCGGGTTCGTCGGAGAAATAGCACACGCCCTTGGCACGGATCACATTCTTGGGCCACTGGGTGGCCACGAAATGGTCGAAGTTTTCAAGGCTGAATGCCGGGCGGCGATAGTAAACGAATGTGCCGATGCCGTATTCCTCAGCCTCGCCTTCATCATGGTGATGATGGTGATGGTGATGCTCGTGGCCGTGGTGGTCATGATCTTCCTCGTGGTTATGATTATCGTCATCGTGATGGTGGTGCTCATCTTCGTCATGGTGCTCGTGGTCATGGTGCTCGTGTTCGTCCTCGTCGTGGCGTCCTTCAAGCTCACGAATCCAAGTGGCTGAAGTGACCACCTTCTCAAAGTTGAACAGATGGGTGTTCAGAATCTTGTCGAAGTCCACATCGCCATAGTTGCATTCTATGATTTCGGCCTTGGGCTGCAGGGCGCGTATGATTTTCTTGATGCGCTCAAGTTCTTCAGGCGAAACCTCGTCCACTTTGTTGAGGATAATCTTGTTGCAGAACTCTACTTGCTGGATAACGAGATTTTCGATATCCTCCTCGCCAATGTGCTTCTTCACCAAGTCGTCGCCACAGCCAAACTCATCGCGCATGCGCAGTGCATCTACCACGGTGACGATGCAGTCGAGGCGTGCCAGCCCATTTTCCACATATTTTTTCCCCATTTGAGGGATTGAACAGATGGTTTGGGCAATGGGTTCTGGCTCGCATATTCCGCTGGCCTCAATCACGATGTAGTCGAACTTGCCCATAGAGGTGATGTCGTGCAGCTGCTCCACGAGGTCCATTTTCAGCGTGCAGCAGATGCAGCCGTTTTGAAGCGCCACCAGGCTGTCGTCTTTTTTGCCCACCACGCCGCCTTGCTCAATGAGGCTGGCGTCGATGTTCACCTCGCCAATGTCGTTCACAATCACGGCAAACTTGATGCCGCGCTTATTGTTCAGGATTCTGTTCAGAAGAGTGGTCTTGCCACTGCCAAGATACCCTGTAATCAGCAATACAGGTATTTGCTTCATCATTAACATAGTTGTGCTATACGTTATTAAATTAATAAGAAACTATTCCGTAAAAATATAAAATTTTAACTTAACAAAGTTACTCATTTTGTTTACTTTTTTGATTGTGTAATTTTTTAAGTAGTGATACTACTTCTCTATCAGCTGGTAGCCATTTTATGCAGTCAAGTTCATGAAAAGTGAGCCATTTAGCCGCTTCGTGTTCCTGAAGATTAAAATGCCTGGAGCGCATGTGGCACAAATAGCAGTGCATAGTCAGATGAAAGTTGGGGTAGTCATAGTTTATTGTGGTCAAAAAATCGCCAACATCAATCTGTGTATTGAGTTCTTCCTGGATTTCTCTCTGTAATGCTTGTTGAGGTGTTTCTCCCAATTCTATTTTTCCTCCAGGAAATTCCCACCAGTCTTTCCATTCGCCATACCCTCGTTGGGTGGCGAAAAGAGCCTTCTCGTCGTCTGAAACAATGATAGCGGCTGCAACTAATATATTTTTCTTGCGTTCTGACATAATTATCCTATGGCTTTAAATTTCGCTGCGTAACTATAGGTGGATTCTGACATCGGTGTGCGTAGCTTCCAGACAATCTGCATTGGGCGCGTGCCTTCACATGAAATCAAATCAACTTCACCAAGATAAATATATCCCATACGCCGGTTTTTATCTTCAGGCATGGTGGCTTGTTGACGAACAAAGAGGAGCATGTGTTGCTTTTGTTGAATGTAGTTTTGACCAATAGGCGACTGTGGTGATACGCTATTTTGAGTTTCCCAATGAAATTCATCACGATTGATGGCAAAGTCGTTATAGTTAGTGCTTGATCCTTCTTCGCGGTCTTTTATGATATCTACATACATTGCCTCGAGATGGAGAGGCTTGTTGCGTTCACAACCTTCCCTTGACGGCGATTTCCTATTTATCGTACTTGTCCCAATTGCCACTTGTATCTGTGATTTTGTGTATATGCCATGTACTTTTAGTGGCATTGTAAATGCAAATACAGAGTTGTCGTCTTTTTCTGGAGCACAACAACGCTCACGTAATTCGGATATGACCTCCATCATCTCGTCCATAAGGAGATTGTCGGTTGAAAAGGCGTCAAACATTTGCTGAACACTATCAAATCTTCCAGCAGCGTCAAACATGTCATAGTAGAGCATGAGCGCCATTTTATTTTCTATGACAGAAAGTGACGAAGTCTGGATTCTAAATCTTCGTTTTACCACTTTAATGATAAATGAGAAATACGAGAAAGAATCCGTAGCCAGCCATTTACGATAGACTGCACGTTGAAGATCTTTTGAATATGGTGATTGGGTGTGATGTACGTTAGCCTGATACAAGAAACCATACCAGTTTGTGATTTTATATATCTTTTCAAGTTGGATTCCTGTTAATTGTATGAAATTATGCAGGTTCAAAGGCTTGGTGTAGTTGTGGCTAAAATCACGAACGATGTTTAAAATTCTGTTTTTATTTGTGTTGCGTAATGCTCCTTCAATATTTTCCAGTATATATTTGCGAGCTTTAGGCTCCAGAGTGATATGGCAATTGAGGGGAAGATGCGGAAAATCACTTTTCACTTCTTCCGGTACGCTCATTGATGTTTTTCCTATCATCGCGCGAAAACGGTCTTGATAGTTGAATTCTGCTCGTGAATGCCCAACAAAATCAAGTATGGTTAAACACTCTTTCCCTTTAGCTTTTCGTAAGCCACGGCCTAACTGCTGGAGAAATATGGTGATCGACTCTGTTGGACGCAGGAAGAGGACTGTGTCAATCTCTGGAATATCTACGCCTTCATTAAAAATATCGACCACAAATAGATAGTTGATTTCTTTATTGCGAAGTTTGCGGCGCACGCTATTTCTGTGTTCTGCACTGTCATCACTAGTAAGGACGTCAGAGCGTAGATTGGCCAAAGTGAACTTGGCTTGCATATATTTTGCATGGTTTTTGTCTACACAAAAGCACAAGGCTCTCACATCATTGTAATTGTCGAGGTACTTTTCCAATGCTTTCCAGATGACCTGAGTGCGAAGGTCATTAGCTGTGTACACTTTTGAGAGTTCTGAGGCAACGAAGCGCCCTCTTTCCCATCTTACTTGTGACAGATCTACGCTGTCGGTAATTCCATAGTAGTTGAAAGGTGCCAGCAGACCCGCATTTAAAGCAGCTGTGAGCCGAATCTCTGCACTGATATGGTTGTCAAAATCCTGCGTGATATCTTGCCCGTCCATACGTTCAGGTGTGGCTGTAAGTCCAAGCAGTATTTTTGGCTTGAAGTAATTGATTATTTTTCGATAACTGTCAGCCGATATGTGGTGTACTTCGTCAATAACGATATAGTCGTAATAGTCAGCTTTTAAAGGCAAAGAGTCGAGCCGGTTGTTGAGCATGTCTTTTGAGGCGAAAACGTGATTGAAGTTTTGTATTTCACTTCCTCCATACCACATTTCTCCAAAGTTTTGATCACCGAGCACCTGCCTGAATGTATAGCAGGCTTGTTTGATAATTTCTTCACGATGAACTACAAAAAGAAAATTATGACGATTTGGGTGGCTTTCTGCAAATCGTTTGAAGTCGAAGGCTGCAATCACGGTTTTTCCTGTGCCAGTAGCTGCCACAACAAGGTTGTGATAATGCCCGTGTATGGTTCGCTCTACGTCCAGTTTTTCTAGAATTTCTTTTTGGTAATCCTTAGCCTTGATGATATCGAGCACTGAATAATCAAAACTGGGAGTTGCATTCTGTGAGAGCGCTTGCTGCAATCTTTGTTCGTCACGTCCGAGGATAAATGGTTCAAATGTCTGGTCGTTCCAGTAAGTTTCAAATGAGTTTTTTACAGTCGTGATAATGTGCGGCAATTCTATCTGTGTGGCTTTCAGATTCCATTCCAAGCCTTTTGTCAGTGCGGCTCGAGACAGATTTGATGATCCAATATAAGCAGTATGAAAGCCGCTGCGGCGAAGGAACAGATAAGCTTTGGCATGCAATCGATCTTCTTCGCCATTGTAGGAAATGCGTATTTCTGTGTTTTGCATTTTCGCAAGCTCTACAATAGCTTCATATTGGGTTGCGTTCATGTAGGTAGTGGTTATCACTCGGAGTTTGTTCCCTGCATTGGTAAAGCGTACCAATTCTTTTTTGATGATATTTAATCCACTCTTCCTGATAAAAGAAACCACGAAGCATATTTCGTCAGACGAAAGAATTTCCTTTTTCAACTCGCTCGCCATATTGACAGATTGATTTAATCCTGTGAAAAGCGTGCTACGCGAAAGTGTGGTAATTGGGGTGATCTGGCGTATATGCTCCTCGATATTGGGATAGTCGCATTTGCTTCTGTCTATTATCGCAGTAAGGATAGATGCTTGTGCGTCGATCAAATTGTTTTTGTAGTCATCGAGGTCGAAATCCTGACCGAGTTGCTTGATGATAGAGTTGGCGAACGACACGCAACGCGAAGTTTGTGTGTCGTCGTCGGGCAGCGATGCAAATATCTTTTGTAGTATCTGATACAGGTACCTTGAAAGTATCGTAGCAGCTTCTTCTCGCCTAATCTTTTTGTTTGCTATGTAAAAGTTTTCACTATCAACTAAATCAATCTTGTGCTTAAACAAAGAATTGATTATTTGTTCGTATATGCCTGCCTCAATCATAGGGAAACGTTCCATCTGTTTATGTTATACAAAGATAGAAATAATGGGTAACAATTGCATATTAAACAGGAGGAATTTTCTCTGCTTATTTTTCATCGTCCTTCGTGCTTGAAAATATATTTGGAGAATTAATTTTCATTGTCAGGTAGTGGGGAATGCTTAAAATAATGTTTGTGTAGATGATTTTTTGTGCGGCTTTTCTGAGTTTTTGGGAAATATGTGGATTGCTACCGAAAAGTTTCGTAATTTTGTATGATAATAAACAAATTGTGTATGAATACTGTAAACAAGATATTAGCGTTGGCGGCTTTTGCCGGCGCCACGGCTTTTGGCGCATCTGCGCTTGAACTGTCGGACTTTGTGCTGACGAACCGCCCCTACGGCATAGCCGCCACCCAAAAGGCGCTAAATGGAGAGTACTATTACCAACAGAGCGCCGACGGCTCGAAAATATACAGGATTGCCTATAAGAACGAGGCCAATGAATCCACTGTTTTCGACAGCGAGCAGCTCCGTGGGTGTAAAATCACCGACTGGGACGGCTATGAGATGAGTGCCGACGAGAGCAAGATTCTGCTTCACACCGACACTAAGATGATTTACCGGCATTCCTATGTGGCCGACTACTATGTGTATGACGTGAAAAGCGGACGCATCACCAAGCTCACCGACGAGGGCGGGGAGGAGATTGCCACTCTCAGTCCCGATAATCAGAAGGTGGCATTTGTGAAAAGCAACAATGTGTATATAAAGAATCTGGCAGATGGCTCCGTGACCACGGTGACCACCGACGGAGAGAAGAACAAGGTGATTAATGGTGTGCCCGACTGGGTGTATCAAGAGGAGTTTGGCATTCTGAACTCGCTGAAATGGTCGCCAAGCAGTTCCACGCTGGCGTTCATACGTTTTGATGAGAGCAAGGTGCCTATGTATTCGATGGCGATGTACGAGGGCGACTGCCACCCTAATAAGGACTATGCGCTTTATCCTGGCAGCTACGACTATAAGTATCCCGTGGCAGGAGAGAAAAACTCTGTGGTGAGCGTGATGGCTTACGACCTGAATGGCAAGAGCCTCACAAAGATGAACTTGCCCATCACCGCAGAGCATTATGTGCCACACATCGATTATGGAACGAAGGACGACCAGCTGATGGTGAGCACGCTCAACCGCACTCAGAACGATTTGCGCATCTATGCCGTGAATCCGGCGTCGGGCGCTGCCACTGAGGTGTATGCCGAGCAGTCGTCGTCGTGGATCGACAGCGAAACTGCCAACAGTGTGCAGTATTACCACACCTTCTTTGTGATTCCGAGTGAAAAGTCGGGATATATGCATCTCTATCAGTATGCCTACGATGGCAAGCTGATTCGCCAGCTCACATCGGGCAATGAGAATGTGACAGAATATTATGGCTACGACAAGGCGCACAACCAGTTCTTTTACCAGCGCACCAACGGGCCCCTCGACCGCACAGTGGAGTGTGTGGACGGCAATGGCAAGCTGACGGCGCTCACTAATGGCAAAGGGACGTATGGCGCGAAGTTCGGCAGTGGCTTTAAATACTACATTCGCACCTACAGCTCGCTGCGCACACCCAATCAATACGCTATCTACAATGTAAACGGCAAGAAAGTGCGTGATCTCCAAATGAACCATGAGTATGCCGAGAAATACACAGCGCCTAATGTGCCACACCGCGAGTTGATTACGGTGGAGAGCGACGGCTATCAGCTTAATGGCTACATCATCAAGCCTGCCGACTTCGACCCTAACAAAAAGTATCCTGTGATTATGAACCAGTATAGCGGCCCAGGGTCGCAGCAGGTGCTCAACAAGTGGAGCCTTGACTGGCAGGAATATTTTGCCACTCAAGGCTTTATCGTGGCGTGTGTGGACGGCCGAGGCACCGGTGGCCGGGAAAAGGCTTTTCAAAGCGTGGTGTATCAGCGCCTTGGAAAATATGAGAGCATCGACCAGATAGCCGCGGCAAAATATATGGCAAGTCTGCCGTATGTGGATGCCAACCGCATTGGTATTTGGGGATGGAGCTATGGCGGCTATGAGGCGTTGATGGCCATGTCTACCCCAGGAAGCAACTATGCCGCCGGCGTGGCGATTGCGCCTGTGACCTCGTGGAAATTCTACGACACCATTTATGCCGAACGGTATATGCGCACACCACAGGAGAATCCCGACGGCTACCGCGACGGTGCGCCGCTTGAGAATTACGACAAGCTGAAGGGCAAGCTGCTGATTATGTTTGGCAGTGCCGACGACAATGTGCATATCATTAATTCTATGCAATATATCGCCAAACTCCACGGGCAAGGCATGCAATTCGACATGATGGTGTATCCCAACATGAACCATAGCATCAACGGATGTGGCGTGCGCCTGCCACTTTATCAGCGTGTGCTCAACTTCTTCAAGGAAAACTTGCAAAAATAGGCGATGACAGACTTGATAGTGATTACGGGGCCTACGGCATCGGGCAAGACGGGGAAGGCCGTGGCCCTTGCAAAAGCCATAGATGCCGAGATAATTAGCGCCGATTCCCGACAGCTCTACCGAGGTATGGACTTGGGCACGGGAAAGGACCTTAACGAATATGGTGATGTGCCTTACCATATGATTGACATTTGCCCGGCTGGCTACAAATATAACCTGTTTGAGTATCTTCGCGACTATCAGCGGTGCTACGACGACATTCGCAGCCGTGGCAAACGTGTGATTCTCTGCGGAGGCACCGGCATGTATGTGGAAAGTGTGCTTAAAGGAATACAGCTTCCTCCAGTGCCACAAGACGAGGCTCTCCGCGCCAGGCTGTCAACCAAGAGCCTTGAAGATCTTACGGAGATTTTAAAAACCTATAAGACGCTTCGCAACAACAGCGACATCGATACAAAAAAACGCGCTATCAGGGCTATTGAAATATGCGTGTACTACCACAATAATCCTATGCTGAAGCTCGCCACAGAGCCACATCCACTACAAAATGCGCTCACCATAGGCGTGAGCATACCGCGTGACGAGCGCAGACAGCGTATCACCGACCGTCTGAAAGCTCGCCTTGATGCCGGAATGGTAGACGAGGTGCGCCGGCTGATTGATGAAGATGGCGTGTCACCGGACGACTTGATATACTATGGCCTGGAATATAAGTACATCACAAAGTATGTGATAGGGAAATTGACTTATCAGGAAATGTTTTCAGGACTTGAAACCGCTATCCACCAGTTTGCCAAACGCCAGATGACGTGGTTTCGTGGCATGGAACGGCGTGGTTTCCCCATACACTGGATTCCTTATAACTTGCCCAATGAACAGTTTGTTGAAGCAGTGGAGTCGCTGATGAAATAGGACGAGTGGTGATTAGATTACCAGACGCCGTATTGGCTGCGTGAGGCGTCGATGCGCAGCAAAATGAACAAGAGCGTGGTGAATCCCCAAAGCGAAGAGCCTCCATAGCTGAAAAATGGCAGCGGAATGCCTATGACAGGGCATAGCCCCAGCACCATACCCACATTGATGCTCAAGTGGAAGATGAGAATTGATGCCACACAATAGGCGTAGACTCGAGCAAAAGCCGTGTGCTGGCGCTCGGCGATGGTGATGATGCGGAGAATCATACACACGAACAGCGCAAGCACAGCCACCGATCCCACGAATCCCTGTTCCTCGCCGATAGTGCAGAAAATGAAGTCGGTATGCTGCTCTGGCACATAGCCGAATTTCGTCTGCGTGCCTTGCAAAAATCCCTTGCCAAACAGGCCTCCAGAGCCAATGGCTATTTTGCTTTGATTCACGTTGTAGCCTTGGCCTCTTACGTCGTCTTCGATGGCGAGAGCCACCTTGATACGCATTTGCTGGTGAGGCTTCAGCACTTCGTTGAAAGCAAAATTCACAGTAAAGAGCAGGCAAATTCCGGCAATGGCAAAGATGATGGTGGTGAGAAGCCGGTTATTGTTGATTCTGATAAACTCCCACGCTAAATACATGAGCGAGCCTATGATTACAGGAAAGAAGAACAGATGACCATTGATGTCGAAGCCGAGGTAGTGGGCGCCAAGCGCAAGGGCGCCTGCACCCAGATAACCGAGAAGCACATTTCGGGTCGCTGTGCGCGATTTGCAGTAGATATACAGCATTCCCACAATGATGGCCATGATGATGATGAATACGCAAAACTCGCCGAGCGTGATGCCCATAAACGGAACTGTGGAATACTTTAGCGCAATCACGAATATCACCACGGCCGTCAGTCCGGCAAACAGCACCAGCCCTGACATGCCTTCGCGGTAAAGCACAAACACAAACGAGGTGTAGACCAAAGCCGAACCAGTCTCGTTCTGCATGATGATAATGAGAATGGGCAGAATGATGATGCCTGCGGCTATGGCCATATTTTTAGGCGTGTTGAGGCTAAAGCCGTAGGTACTGAATAGTTTTGCCAGCGCCAGCGCTGTGGCAAACTTCGCAAATTCGGCTGGCTGCAGGCTCACAGGGCCCAGTGAAATCCATGAGTGCGACCCCTTGATGTTTGGCGCCACAAAGATTGTGAGCACCAGAAGTAGTATCATGCATCCATATATGGGGTAGGCATACGCTTCGTAGAATTGCCTGTCGATTAACAGGATCGACCCTCCGAGGCATAGTGCAAGAATTATCCAGCAAAACTGCTTGCCGGAGAATGTTGCGAAACTGAAGAGGCTTGCGTCCTCAAAGTTGTATTTTGCGGCATAGATGCTGATGGCCCCGTAAATGGTCATGATCAGATACAGGGCTATGGTAAACCAGTCGAGCGACTTTAGTATGCTTTGTTCGTTGCTACTCACCTTTTTCTTATTTGATAATTGAATTCATCATTTCATTTTCCAAGTAGGTGCGCTCCACCTTGCCTTTGAGATACTTCTCGATCATCAGGCTGCCGATAGGCACACCAAAGTCGGCACCGAAGCCGCCATTCTCCACATATACTGCCACGGCGATTTTCGGACTGTTCATAGGAGCAAAACCCATAAAGGCTGAGTGGTCGCGTCCATGTGGGTTCTGCGCCGTACCAGTCTTGCCACACACCTCAATTCCGTCTAAGTTAGCCTTGCGGCAGGTGCCGTTGGTGACAGCGCCTCGCATACCAGCCACCACCTCGGTGTAGTATTTGGGGGCGATGGTGGGGGTG
>ERZ808278.728-NODE-728-length-18251-cov-3.981040_pt1 | contig 18251 bp, 15 predicted proteins | sample MGYA00521239_ERZ808278 | MGnify/ENA primary metagenome ERZ808278 (study PRJEB31516, sample SAMN03275600) | gut metagenome | biome: mammalia-associated habitat; material: feces | host: Papio cynocephalus | place: Kenya | collected 2012-07-17 ... | reverse complement strand
GGGTGGAAATGGGATTCTTGAATTACAAATGGGAATCTCGTTTTACAATTCACCATTTACAATTTATCAAAAAAAGAATTGACAAATATATATTAATATAGTAAAGTTACTTAAAACGGAGGAAAAAATTGAAAAAAATAGAAGATTTAAGCCATAATATAGTTTTTTCATTAAAACTTTGTTGGAAAAACTCAAGATATAGATTTTGCATAATATTAGGACTTAAGATAGTCATGGGTTTTATTTCAACATTAATGCTTGTAATATGGAAGAATTTCATAGATAGTGCAACAAAAGCATTAGAAGGGGATTCTAATTACATAAAAATTTGTATCTGTTTCATACTCTTGTATTGTATTGTTTTCATTGTAAGGGATACTGCGAATAGAATTGTAGATTACTATTCGAAGTGGGAAGCAGATTATCTAAATAAATATATTACAGAGTTGTGTCTAAAAAAAGTAGAAGGTATGACTGCAAGAGAATTAGACGAGGCAGAAACATTTAATTTAATTAGTAAGGCGAATGAACAATCAGCTGACAGAATATTTAACATTTTAAATTATACTTTTTTGTTTCTGCAAAATATGGTTACACTTTTATCTACGGCAACGATTTTATTTGGACTAAGTTTTATTCCAGTTGCATTGAGTATAATAAGCACGATTCCCTCTTTTTGGGTAAGTGTAAAGATAATAGAAATGTACTATGATATTTATAACAAGCGTTTTGAAAAATATCGTTTTATATCACATTTAAAGCATCTGATACTAAATAGTGAATATGCAAAAGAAATAAAAATATATGGAAGTGGACGCTATTTTAGAAAGTACATTTGTACAACATACGATGATTTTATCGAAGAAGATAGCAAACTGAGAAGAGAGAATGCGCAAAAAACCACATTGGCACAAACAATAGATTTTGTTTTTCTATATACTTCAAAGATATATATAATATTTCTTGTTCTGAAGAGAAAACTGACAATTGGAGCATTAACAATGTATGTCTCTGGTATTGAACAATTTGTAGGAGTTCTTACAACGCTATTAGAAATAGTGAAGGAACTTTATAATAATAATTTATACATGAATAGTTTAGATGAATTAGAAGAGATGGTTGGGGGGAAAACAAAAGATCAAGAAAGGGAAGACCTTACGCATATTGATAATATAATGTTTGAGCATGTAAGTTTTAAATATGGTAACCAATCAGAAGATGTTTTATCTGATATTACATTTGAATTTAAACAAGGGAAAAAATACTGTATTGTTGGAGAAAATGGTTCGGGTAAATCTACATTGCTTAAATTGTTAACATGTCTGTATGAACCAGAGAGTGGAAAAATTTCAATTAATGGAAAGGACGCTAGCTCTTATACAAAGGACTCTATATATAGTTGCCTAAATGTAATGTTTCAAAACTTTATTCACTATCCATTTACAGTTGCAGAAAATATTGCAATGGGGCAGGTGGATGACATGGGGAATACGGAAAAAGTAAAGAAGGTTTCTGAAATTGTAGCTAGCAAGGATTTTATTGAAAAATTAGAAAATCAATATGATACCTTACTTCAAAAGGAGTGGACTGGAGGTACTGACCTTTCAGGTGGTCAGTGGCAAAAGATAGCAATTGCAAGAACAATATTTAGTGATAATGGACAAGCTTATTGTTTTGATGAACCAACATCTGCTATTGATGTAAAGTCAGAAAGAAAAATATTTCGCTGGCTTTTAGAGGAGAATCAAAAGATGGTTGTTTATATTGTTCATAAATTAGAAATCACTAGTTTGGCTGATGAGATACTTGTCATGCAAAATGGTAAATTAGTAGAACACGGTTCGTATAATGAATTAATTGAGAAACACGGTTTGTTTTACGATTTGTACTTAATGGAAAAAAATTAAAGGAGAAGGATAGGATGATGAAAAAGAACACGGTATTGGAAAAGGTGTTCCAATTAAAGAAAGAAGATTATATTAAGAGATTTGGAAAGTTTTTTACAACTGAAAGTAATTTCTATTTTTATGATACTGGAACTTCAAAAGTGCTAATGATAGACGAAAATATTTACAATGCATTCATAAGAATTATGAATGAACCGTTGCTTACATATGAATCTTTTGTGGAATCTCTTAACAAGGAAGAAATGGACTCTGTGCAAGAGTTTTGTGAAGCAATTAAAGAATGTCATTTATTTGGTGCAAAGAAGTTAGAAAGATTACATACTGAATTACATTGTGAACGTCTAGAAGAACAGTTAGATAAAAATTTACATCAAATTACCTTAGAATTGACAGGAGCATGTAATCTTCGTTGCGGTTATTGTATTTATAATGATAATTATGATGGAAATAGAAATTTTCATACAAGAAATATGAGCAAAGAAGTTGCATTTAAAGCAATTGACTATTTAGAGGAACATGGAAGTGGTGATGTCGCAGTTACATTTTATGGTGGAGAACCGTTACTACAATTTGATTTAATTAAGGAATGTGTTGAATATTCTAAAAAGGTAGTGAAAAAGAAAGAATTGAATTTTTCATTGACAACTAATTTGACATTAATGACAGAGGAAAAGGCAAAGTATTTCGCTAGTGTAGAAAATTTTGCGATTGTATGCAGTTTAGATGGACCAGAAGAAGTTCAGAATTCTTATAGGAAGTTTGCAAATGGAAAAGGTACATTTGCAGATGCCATTAAGGGACTTGAAATTTTAGTAAAAGCATATGGAGAAAAAGCAAAAGAACGTTTGTCTGTAAATACTGTATTTGCGCCTCCATATACCTATGAGAAATTGGAGAGTATACGACAATTCTTCTCGGGATTAGACTGGTTGCCTGATGATTTCAACGTTGATATAACATACGTAGGTGAAGGCACAGTCGATGATAGTAGTAATATTGAAGAATTAATGAAAGAACCTGGATACTTAACAGAGCAAGGAACGTTTAATCCTTTGTTCCTCTGGTCTAAAAAACGTTTTGCATCAGGATGTACGGATTATATTTCAATGAATGGAATAGAAGAAATGCTATTAAGAGTACATAAAAGAAACATATATGAGATGCCAGAAAACATATACCCATTTAATGCTTGTTGTGTTCCTGGAGCGAGAAGATTGTATATTTCAACCGAGGGAGATTTATATGTATGTGAGAAAATTGGAGCATCTCCTAAAATCGGAACAGTATTTGAAGGAATAGATATAAAATCAGTTAGAAAAAATTATATAGATGATTATGCAGATGATTCAAGTAACTATTGTTCAAAATGTTGGGCGCTCCGTCTTTGTCAGAGATGTTATATTGAAAGTTATAATAAAGAAGGATATCAGAATGAAGGATTAGCAGTTAAGTGTAAAGAACTAAGAGATTATATAGAAAGAGAACTTACTTATTATCATCAGTTAATGGAAGATTGTCCAGAGAGGCTGGATTATTTGAATCAGATTACAATTTCGTAACGGTATTATCTTATTTTTACATAAGTTAATATAAATAAAATAAGGAGGTAAGGAACATGGTAAAGGTAGTTAATCCATTTAACAGAAAAGAAGAAGAATTCGTATCTGCAGCTACAATTTGTGATTGTATTTGCAATGTGGAACTAGATAACAATTCGTCTGGTATTTGGAAATCAAGATTAACATTTAACATTCTTTGTGGTTGTAAGTGTAATGAAAATATTTCTGGTAACAAAACCAAAAACGACACTAAAGACAAAGACAGATAGTTATTACTAAAAAGGGGACTGATTACAGTTAGTTCCCTTTTGATTTTATTAAGAAAGGTTTAACAATGAACAGAATGTTAAAGCATGTTATGGAAGATATGCACATATATCAGCTTATAAACAAAAATAATATTAATTCAACAATATGTTTAATTGTAAATGCAGGAGCAGAAAATGAAGTTTTGAAAAATAATGGAGTTGCGCATATTTTAGAACATATGTGTGTTCATTATATACAGAAAAAATGGAACGAGCAATTTGGGGAACACGTACAATGTAGTGGAGTAACAGAATATGACTACATTAGATTGAGGATTGACTTAGAAAAGAACAGTGAAGAAAAGAAAGAATTTGTTAATTACATATATCAAGAGATACTTAGTGGTGCAATGTTACAAGAAAAATTATTTATAAAGTCAATAGAGGAAGTGAAGCAGGAGTATCTTGAGAGACAGGCAGACGTAGAAGAACAGAGAAAAATTATACATGCAATAACCAAGGGAATACTGGTTACACATCCAGTGGGAGGTCAGCAGGCATTGGAGAAAATCCAATGTAATAATGTAGAAAAATTTTATCAAGAATATTATAGGAATAGGAAGATAGCTATAATAAATATTTCAAATAGAGAGTTTCGGTTTAAATTTGTAAGAGATGGATTACAGGATGGTTGTAGAGAATGGTTACAGGCAGTAGAGCAAAAACAAGTGCAATTGGATACTTTTTATCAAAAAGGTTCTTTTCGGCATTTCTTAATGGAACACTCAAAAGCACAGTTAAGTTATATAGAAAAAAGTTTATTACTTTGCATAATAGAGAAAAGAATGAAGAATGCAGGAGTAAACGATTGCAGTTTGTATTGTAAGGATATTGCAGAAGGTTATCGTTTTATATATGTAAAGGGTAAGGAAAAAGAAAATATACCAATAGTTAATAAAATTATTAAGAATATTTTAACAGATGGTATAGCAGAATGGGAAATGGAGTTGGGAAAGCAAGCATTAATTAGTTTCATTGAAGTATGTAAAATGAATAAGCAGAAGTTAAGTTATTCAGCAAGTATCGAGACAATTATTAGCAATTTTTTATATAAAGATGAATTGCTAATAGGAAACAGTTATGATAGTATATATAATGCTATAAAAACAATAGAAAAAGAGGAAATGAGAGGAAAAATAAGTAAGTGTATTATTTAAATTAATATTGTAGAGGTGGGAGAATGTTAGAAGTTAGGAATTTAGAAAAAAGATTTGGAAAGAAGATAGTATATAATAATATTAATCTGGAATTCCGAAGGGGGATACATGTTTTATTAGCACCCAATGGTGCGGGAAAAACAACGTTAATGAATATGCTTGTTACATTAACGAGGCCAACAAAAGGTGACATACTATATCAAGGAACTTCCATTTATGATATAGGGGACAGATATCGCAAGATAATAGGATACTTGCCACAGAAAACAGGATATTATAAAAATTATTCTGCTGTTCAAAATTTAATGTACATTGCAGCTTTGAAGGGTATCTCAAAAGGTGAGGCGAAACAGAAGATTGACAGGCTGCTTGAGCAATTTGGTTTAAGTGAAGTGAAGAATAAATCGGTAAAGACATATTCGGGCGGAATGCTTCAACGAGTTGGAATTATTGGCGCGTTGTTAAATGATCCTAAAATTTTGATTTTGGATGAGCCAACTGCGGGATTGGATCCAAAAGAAAGAGTCAGGTTGAAAAATATATTGAGTGAACTTGGTAAGGAAAAAGTTATAATTGTATCAACTCATATTACATCGGATATTGAGTTTATTGCAAATAAAATTATTATGATAAAAGACCAGAGAATCTTATGCAACAATACGGTAGATGAAATTTGTGCTTCTTTTTATGGAAAAATATATGAAGATGTGATACCAATGAATGTGGTACAAGCATTTGAAACAAAATATTTTATTCTGATGCAGCAATATGAAGGCAATCAAGTTAAAGTTCGTTTTTACCATCCGTATAGGGAACAGAATAGCTGGAAGGAAGTTATGCCAAATCTGGAAGATGTTTTCATGTGTGAATATAAGGATGCAATAACATTGAAGGAGGAAAGATAATGCAGCTGTTTTGGGAAGAAGCGAAAAAACCGTTTAAGAGTAAAAGAACCTTGCTAATAATGTTAGCGATATTATTGATTCAAATTGGCAGTGTTTTTCCAGATTACTTTGATTTTACAAAAAGGTGTGGAAGTGTTGAGGCATATAACGAATATGCCAATGCATACAACAACCAAATATCTGAAAAGTATGTAAAGAAGGAAGACATAACGAAAATGTTAAAAGATTCATACATAGGTAGAGATACTAGTAAAGAAACCATATTCTACAATCAGTATCTTGCGGCAGTGTGTCGCTCTATAAGTTGGAAGGAGACTAAAGAAAATGAAAATGTGCCGGTATTCTGGAATAGTATAGGAATTAATAAATTAGTACAGAATCTGAATTCATTTGTTTCTGGTATTTTTATTTTTATAGGACTCTTATTTGGAGTTAGCTGTATTTTTATTTGGGACGAAGAAAATGGTATGGATCAGATTATATATTCTTCCAGTCGAGGAAGAAAGCATATTATTTCTGCTAAATGTTTTGGATGTTTTGTGTTTGCATTTACATGGGCTACGATTTATTATTTTAGTATTGCGGCTTTGACAATTGGTTTGTACCATAATGCTAATGCTCTAAAAGCACCAATTAATTCCATTGCATGCTTAGGTTTTTGCGAAACACCAATTAAAGTATGGCAGTTTTTGGGTATGGGGTATATTTGTGTGCTTATTGGAAGTATTCTTATTAGTATGTTATTTGCCCTTGTATACACCAAGATAAAAAATAATGTTTTAGTGTTAGGTATTGGTATGTTACTTGTTTTTATGCCAGTTGTTGTTCCCAAAAACGGAGTACTTGGGAAGATTTTTTGCATGCTGCCTACTAGTTTTTGTGACACAAGCATGCTTATTGGTGAGAATGTAAATTTATCTATATTGAATAGAAATATTTCAATTGTAAATTTGGGATGTATATTTTTAATCATAATATCCGTATTGGTGTATCTTATTATAAAGAAAACATTTTGGAAGGGGCGTGTGGAATAATGCTGCCAATGCGTTTTCTATTTGAAAAAGAATTCAAAAAGGTTGTATTGAATAAGAGTTTTTTGGTATTTATAGCAGCATTTCTTCTGAATGTAATAAGTTTAATAGCAGAATATATAGATCGTTCTAAAAGTGTGATGTTCCATGCTGGTGTGCACATGAAAGGAGAGGGAATTGAATTCTTTCTGAAAAATCAGATTGGTAATTTTGGGGTGCTAGTATTATACTTATGCCCATTATTGCTAATCTCATCTCCATTATTTTCAAACGAATATAAGCAAAATATGGTTGCACAAATTTTGGTTACAAAGTATGGAAGAAGTAAAGATGTGGTAATTAAGATCTTATGTACTATGTTTATTTCATTTTTGTGGATTGTAACATGCTATTGTAGTTCGCTTATTCTTAGTTATACTTTTTTTGATACTGGATTCTCTATGGATCGAGAGACTGTTTCAATACTTATACATTGTTTTATTAATATGACTTTAGGGTGTTTTTTGATGAATGCAATTTTTATTTTTGTATCCACAATGATGAAAAGTAATATAAGTGCGACACTATTAAATTTTGTTTTGATAATTATGCCAATGTACATAACAAGTTCAAATAGAGTTGTAAATTTAATCCCGATTATAGGAATGGAAGCAAACAATTATTTGAAAAATAATACTGGTTATATTGGGGCATGGATTTTTTATGTAATAGCGGGTATAGCATTTCTGATTTTAAGTCAAATAAGAATGCAAAGCCTATGCTTACGGAACTAAGAAAGCGATAATCGCTTTTTCTAAAGGTTTCAGAGGCGCTTGTATCATTTTGTAATAACTTTAGTTGAGAAAATAGGAGCAGCTAAAGCACCAATTTAATACCCTTTTCAAGTGTTTTGATTATCAATGTATTTGGGGAGGGTATTGCGGTTGACCAAACAATAGTTTATAATAAATGTTATTAGTGTTTACATAAAAAATAAGATAGGGGGATATCTATATGTCTAGTAGATATAATCTAGAAGCACAGCATAATAAAGGAAAGCTGCATGCTATTGAGCGTATATTACTCTTATTGGACAAGGATTCATTTCATGAAATTGGCTCAGGTATTACGAATTATAGTCCAGAAGCATTTCGTGGGAAAAAGTTTCCTTATGATGGTGTCATTACGGGTTACGGTACAATAAATGGGAGATTAGTATACTTGTATTCTCAGGACTTTACAGTTTGTGGTGGTACCTTGGGATTAAAACATGGTAGAAAAATCGCTCACGTTATTGAATTAGCCATTAAAAATAAATGCCCTATTATCGGAATCAATGATTCGGGTGGTGCCAGAATTCAGGAGGCAGTCAATGCTTTAGCCGGATATGGTGATATCTTTTATTACAATACTATGGCATCAGGATACATACCTCAAATTTCTATTATTGCTGGAGCATGTGCTGGTGGAGCTGTTTATTCACCGGGAATCACAGATTTTGTATTCGTAATTGATAATATAAGCAAGATGTTTGTAACAGGCCCAGATGTTGTAAAGAGTGTAACTGGACAAGTTTGTACAGCAGAAGAATTAGGTGGAGCACAGATTCATGCAACGAAATCAGGTGTTGCTCACTTCTATCATGATAATGAAAAGACATGTCTTGCACAAGTTCGAGATTTAGTAACACTGTTAGATCAAAATGAAATATATCCAGCGAAAAAGGAAGCTTCCATTAAAAAAAGATTTAGTAAGATTGATAGCATATTGCCAGAAGAATCAAGAAAGATTTATGATGTAAAAGATGTAATTAATGAACTTCTTGATAAGAATAGCTTTATGGAAATTCAATCTGAATTTGCTAAGAATGTAGTAGTGGGACTTGGAAAATTAGGTGAGATTACAGTCGGTATTATTGCAAATCAGCCACATTTTATGGGTGGTGTTTTAGATTGTAATTCAAGCGATAAAGCAGCTAGATTAATCCGTTTCTGTGATTCACAAAATATTCCTATTATTTCTTTGGTTGATGTTCCAGGATTCATGCCAGGAATCGAACAGGAACATATGGGAATTATCAGACATGGTGCAAAGCTTCTATATGCTTATGCGGAGGCAACAGTTCCAAAGCTGACTGTTATTTTAAGAAAGTCTTATGGTGGTGCGTACATTGGAATGTGTTCTAAGCATCTGAAAGCAGATTATGTATATGCCTGGCCAAAAGCAGAGATAGCAGTTATGGGTGCCGAAGGTGCGGTGAAGATTATTTATAAGAGTGCAATGAAAGGAATGGAAGCAGAAGATAAGAAAGTATTCTATAATGAAAAAGTGGCAGAATATAATCAGAGCTTCATGAATTCTACTACTGCAGTTGAGGAAGGCTATGTGGATGAAATTATACAGCCTTCAGAGACAAGAGATAGACTTTATCAGGATTTATTTGCACTTAAGAATAAGCAAGAATTCACAATTCAGAAAAAACATGGAAATATACCGTTATAGTACATAACAACAAAGTGTGAGTTTCTCACATTTTAAGCTATTAAAAAACAGCTGTTAGTGTGATGCCTAACAGCTGTTTTATTTGGGATTATTGTAACAAGACGATTGCCTTTGTCACTTACTAATTCAGTTCTGTATCAGCTGTTGCCTCAGCTGAACTTTCGTTATTGGATACTTCTTCAGACTTCGTCTTTGCAGCTTTCATATCTAATTCATACTGCATAAGAGCTAATTTTTCTTTCACTAACTCATCTTGGGTCTGAATCATATATGGCTGATTTGTGTCAAATTGGAATGTGTAATATTTCATTACGTTCCCGCTAACTAGCTTTATCTTGTCTTGAGTAATTAAATCAGGATCTTTTCTATATTGCTGGTTGTCATACATAGTTATTTTGTCCTCTAAGCTTTTGTCGTATTTTTGATGTGTGACCCCTTCCGTTAATTGGTTCAAATACTCACCCTCTTTTTTATCCCTACTGTAATTTACATTATACAAGAAAAATTAGGTATAATCAATAAAAAACTACTTCGTTGTCTGTTTTTGCAATTCCACTAAAAAGATAGGCATAACAGCAAGAATAAATACAATTACCCATTGCGATGAAGTTAGAGGAGTAACTTTAAATACCTTTGCGAGCGTAGAAATGCTGATAACCGAAACCTGTAGTAAGGTGCATATTATAAAGCTGATTACTAGTCTGCTATTAGAGAATAAACCTATTTTAAAGATAGAATGTTCACTTCTTACATTAAAGGAATGGAACAACTGGGATAGGCTAAGTACCGCAAAACACATAGTTCTGCCAAGTATCAGGTTAGCCGAGGGAAGTACTCTGCAACCTAAAACGTAGGCGAGTAATGCCAAAGAACCAATCATAAGACCCTCGATGATGATTTTGAGCCATAAGCCATCTGCAAAAATTCCTTTATCTGGTGGTATTGGCTTTCGCTTCATAATGTTTTTATCAACAGGGTCCACTCCTAGAGAAATAGCAGGAAGTGAATCTGTCACTAGATTAACCCATAACAGCTGAACTGCCACAAGTGGAGTTGAAAGTTTGAATAAAATGGCTACAAAAATGGTCATGATTTCTCCAATGTTACTGGAGAGCAGGAAGTGAATGGCCTTCTTAATATTTTCGTAGATTCCTCTTCCTTCACTGACTGCAGATACGATGGTTGCAAAATTGTCATCTTCTAATATCATGTCTGCAGCATTTTTTGCAACATCTGTTCCTGTAATTCCCATTGCACAACCGATATCCGCACTTTTTAGGGCAGGAGCATCATTGACACCATCACCTGTCATGGCAACAATGTTTCCGTTTTGCTGAAATGCTTTTACAAGGCGTACTTTATGTTCAGGTGATACTCTTGCAAATACTCCATAATGATCCACTCGTTTACATAACTCTTGGTCACTTAATCTATCAATTGCTTCTCCAGATAAAGCTTCTGAATCTTTGGAAATAATGTCAAGTGCCTTTCCGATGGCACATGCTGTCTGAATATGATCTCCTGTAATCATGACTGGTTTTATGCCAGCACATTTGCAAGTGAGGACAGCACTGCGAACCTCAGGTCTTGGAGGGTCAATCATTCCAATAAGACCAACGAATACCAAATCCGATTCAAGTTCGTGTCTGGTTTTAGTATTATCCTTAAATTTAAAAGAGGAAAGTGGTTTAAATCCAACAGCAATTACACGAAGCGCCTGTTTGGCTAATCCCTGGTTAAGAGATAAAATCTGGTTCATATGCTGTTTTGCCATATTGATGATTGTTCCATTATGATAAACTTTACTGCAATAACGAAGTAGTACATCAGGTGCTCCCTTTGTGATACTTAGATGCGTAAATGGCTCTGTCAGTCCAAGATAGCTTAACTCTTTCTGATACTCGTGTACGGTTGTCATCATCTTACGAGCAGAATCGAATGGAATCTCATAGATTCGCTTTTGCATCAGGTCAAGTTTGGTTTTATCTATGTTTTGTTTATAGGCAGCTAAGGCTAGCGCAGTTTCAGTTGGTTCACCAATTGCTTCAATGTTCTTTTTGTGTACTTGTAGTTTGGAATCATTACATTGAGCAGCGAGGGAAAGAATGGAAGCTGCAAAACTTGAATTTAGCTTTTCTTCTTTCTGATAGCTGGTTATGTTTGTTACTGTCATTTTGTTCTGTGTTAAAGTACCTGTTTTATCCGAGCAGATAACAGTTGCGCTCCCTAGTGTTTCAACAGCTGGAAGACGACGAACTACAGCGTTTTTTCTTGCCATTCTCTGTACACCTAGGGAAAGCATAATGGTGACGATAGCAGGAAGACCTTCTGGGATTGCGGCAACTGCGAGAGAAACACTAGTCATAAACATATCAAATGGTGGACGTCCCTGTATGGTGCCAAGAATAAAGATTACGATGCAGATTAGCAAAGCTGCAATCCCGAGAATCTTGCCGGTCTGTGCCAAACGTTTCTGAAGTGGTGTTTCTGGAATTTCATCATTCATAATCATTTGTGCGATGTGGCCGACTTCTGTATTCATGCCTGTTTCTGTGACTACAGCTTTTGCACGTCCGTATGTAACAATACTAGTGGAAAAGGCAAGATTTAGCCGATCTCCTACTATGGTATCAGGTTTTAAACGTATTGCAGCATTCTTCTCTACAGGATGGGATTCACCTGTTAAGGAGGATTCATCAACTTTCAAATTAATGGTTTCTAATAAACGGACATCTGAAGGAACATAATTTCCTGTCTCTAGAAAAACGATGTCTCCAGGAACCAGCTCCCTTGACATAACGGTTATTTCCTTTTTGTCTCTTAGTACCTGTGCTGTTGGGGCGGACATTTTCTTTAATGCCTCTAAAGATTTCTCAGCTTTTGCTTCCTGAATCACACCCATCAATGCGTTTAAAATGATAATGGCAAAAATAATGATGGGATCGACAAAATCAGTTTCTCCTTGAAGATAAGAAACAAAAAAGGAAATGAAAGCGGCTATGATTAATATAATAATCATAAAATCTTTAAACTGCTCAAAGAAACGTCCAATCAGGCTCTTTTTCTTTTTGCCTTGAATTTCATTATACCCATACTGCTTAAAACGTTTTCCAGCTTCTCTTGATGTTAATCCATTCTGGCTATTGGTTTGTAACTGTTTTATTGTTTCATCAGTACTAAGGTTATGCCAGAAAATTGAATTTTCCTTACTGTTTTGGAAAGCTGGAGTGCTGGTAAATTGCGACATAGTAAACACTCCTTCTTGGGATTACCTTAGAACAATATATGTACGAGGAAGGAATAATTATAACAGGCTAGAACAAAATATTTTTTTCTCGTCAATTGTATTGCTGGGGGAGCAGGTTATCTTTCAATGACATTGTGAAAGCAAAAGGTTACCAAGCACAGGTTATAAAAAATGTAAATTCAACAACCAATGGTACTCCAAGCATTGCAAATGGAGAGGAAAAGGTTGTACTAGCAGGTGTAACAGAGCAGGAATAGAAAACAAAAAACTAGCCGTGTCAATCATGGCTAGTTTTTGTTGAAATTAAATTCATTATTTATCCGAATCACTCTTAGATAACTCATTCTTCCATTCGGTCAGTTTTTCTTTGGTAGCTTTAATGGTATCACTACAGATACTAGGAAGTTCTCCTCCCCAGGCTTTGGCAGCTTGCTCGAATCCCTTTTCTATCGCTTCAATCATTTTATCTGCCTTAGATGGATCGCCTCCAGTAAGTGCCTTAGCAAACTCAACGAAACGGTCAGAGGTTTGTTTTACTCCCCAATAACCATCTTCTGCAACATCTTTCTTCGCTTGTTCCACAGCGGCTGGATCAACAGCTACTTTACCATCTTTAATAGCAGTGAATAATTCACATAAACTATTATAAGCTTTTCCTTGATTGCCGATTGATTTTTCAACTAAGGCAATTAACTGTTGTTTTCTGTTTTCAGCATCTTGTTTCAGCTGATTGACAAGAGCTGTATTCTTTTTATAAATCTGTTTCGTACTATCTTTTTTTGTTGTATTGGATTTCACAAATTCATCTTTTTTCTCAGTTGCCTTTGTTTCCTCCTTCTTGTCAGTTACTTTCGTTCCAGCAGCATATTGTGCTGTGTCAATATAACTTGTTTGTGTTTCAATTCCATTTACACCCATAATCATTCCTCCTTGAATTCACGGTTTATATTAGTTGTATCGGCATAAGGAAGATAAGAGTTTACACTTTCAGGTATAATCTATTTGCAAGTTCTGTTTCGGAATTTATAGATTAGAAAACTACCAAGAATGATAACAACGCAGATGATGACTATATGTTTGTATTTACCATAATAATAGGTAACTAGTTTCCAGTTACCGCCTAGAGTATAGCCTAGTCCGATTAAAAGAGCATTCCAGACAGAAATACCTGCCAAGGAGGCAATGCAAAACGAACTGTATTTTAAATCGAGGGCACCAGCAACAAAGGCGACATAGGTTCTGCATAGTGGAACGACTCTGGAAACACATACAAAAGTAATCCCTTGTTTCTGGAACTTTTCATAACATTTGTCGAAGGATGTTTTTGATTTTGGAAACTTTTTTTGTATTTTTAAGATAACAAGATTACCACCTTTTTTTCCAACAAAGAAACAAAAGCTTGTGCCGATTAAACCAGCTATGATACTGGCAATCAGAATGTAGAAATAGTGAATGTTCTGAGAGGCTGCAACTGCGCCGGAAAATGGAAGAACAATTTCACTAGAAACAGGAAAGCATGCATACTCAATCAGTATTAAGAAAAACATGGCAATCATGCCATATTCATAAATAAGGTTTGTAAAAAAGTCCATAGAAACTCCGTTGGGATTGGGATTGGTAAAATATATGGAAGTGGACACTATTTCATTCCATAAAAAGAAAAGATATCTTGTAAACTTTTACACATGTTTGCTCTTGTAAATAAAGAGTAAAGTAAATGCGTTTTATCAAAAAAATTTAGTTTTTTATTGACATAAACTGCTTTAAGAATGTATACTTTAATTAACCGATGACACGGAAGAAAAGGCATTATATGCGCCCACAGAGAGTTCCTGTTGCTGAGAAGGGAATGGAGATGCAGATTGTCAAATGGGCCGTAGAGGTGAACAATATTAGAATAGTGCGTGGTTATCCATGAATCAAGGTGGCACCGCGGGTGAATAGCTCGTCCTTGGCAGTTAAATCTGTCGAGGGCGTTTTTGCATAAAAAATCATAAAAGTGCGAACGGTCTGACAGAAATATTTGATATTAAGAGGAGGATATTTTTATGATTATTAATGACGCAGTGAAGAAGCTAGTTGCAAAAGAAGATTTATCACCAGAAATGGCTGAGAAGGTCATGGAAAGTATCATGAGCGGCGAGGCATCCGATGTAATGAAAGCAGCTTATCTAACCGCATTAAGCATGAAAGGCGAAACTATTGATGAAATTACCGCATCCGCAATTGGAATGCGTAAGTTTTCTAAAAAGTTAAAACACAGTGGAGATGTTTTTGAAATTGTAGGAACTGGTGGCGACTGCTCTAATTCTTTTAATATATCTACAACCGCATCTTTAGTCATTGCATCTGCTGGTATAAAGGTAGCAAAACATGGCAATCGGGCAGCATCCAGTAAAAGTGGTGCAGCAGATGTATTAGAAGCATTAGGTGTCAATATTATGCTTGAACCTGAAAAAATGGAAAAGGTATTAGAAGAAGCAGGTATTGCCTTTATGCACGCACAAGTGTATCATCAGGCAATGAAAAATGTAGGAGCAATCCGTAAGGAACTTGGAATCAAGACCGTATTTAATATATTAGGCCCTCTTACCTCACCAGCTTGTGCCGAGGTACAGGTAATGGGAGTTTATAAAGAAGAATTAGTAGAACCTATGGCAAGAGTTCTTGCAAAACTAGGTGTTAAGAAAGCATTGGTTGTTCATGGCATGGATGGTTTAGATGAGATTTCCTTAAGTGCGCCAACCAAAGCTTGTGAATATCGCAATGGTGAGTTTACATCGTTTATGATCGAGCCAGATAAACTTGGATTTACTATGTGCACCAAAGAAGACATTGTGGGTGGTTCTCCAGAAGAAAATGCACAGATAACCAGGGACATTTTAAATGGCAAAGAAGGAGCAAAAGCAGATATTGTAGTGCTGAATGCAGCGGCTGGTCTATATCTGGCAAGGGACGGAATTACATTAGAAGAAGCAATCAAAGAAGCAAAGGAATTAATTAAGAGTGGCAAGGCATTAGAAAAATTAAATCAGTTTGTTGCAGCGACAAATGCATAATGGTACATAAAATATATGAAATGATAGAAGAAGCAGGTACAAAAATTACGTATCTGCTTTTCTAATGCCTTAAGGAAAGCATTTATTGACAAGAGAGTAAAAGACAGATACTATATTAGTATCATAACGAATCATTATGCAAAACAATACCCTATGGAGATGAAACTATGAAGAAGAAAGTATTTATTGACGGAAGTTCAGGTACTACAGGACTTCGTATTTTTGAGAGATTTAGTGTACGAGATGACATTGAATTAATAGAAATTGATGAGGCAGTCAGGAAAGACCCCCAAGAGAAGAAGAAACTTATGAATCAAGCAGATATTGTATTCTTATGTTTACCTGATGCTGCTGCAAGAGAATCTGTCGCTTTAATCGAGAATGAAAATGTGATTGTGTTAGATACTTCTACAGCCCATAGAACCAATCCAGACTGGGCATACGGATTTCCTGAATTAAATGCAGGCCAGAGAGATAGAATCAGAAATGCCAAGAGAATTGCAGTTCCAGGCTGTTATGCGACAGGATTCATTTCCATGTGTAATCCTCTTGTAGCAGGCAAAATTATGCCAGCAGATTATCCTGTTGTTACATATGCCGTTTCTGGTTACTCAGGTGCAGGTAAAAAAGCCATTGCCCAATATGAGGCAGCAGAACGCGATAAAGAATTAGATGCCCCTAGAGTCTATGCTTTGACACAGCAGCATAAACATTTAAATGAAATGCAGAAAATTACAGGGTTAGAGAATAAACCGATTTTTACACCTATGGTTTGTGATTATTACAGCGGAATGGTAGTTTGTCTTCCTTTATATAGCAAACTGTTAAATGGAAAACAGACACCAGAAAGCATTCATACATATTTGTCAGACTACTACAAAGACCAGCGGTTTGTCCGCGTAATGCCATTTGGAAAAGAAGCAGATACCAATGGTTTCTTAAGCGGTAATTCCCGCAGTGGATGGGATGGTCTAGATATTTATGTGACAGGTAATGAGGACAGAATCCAGATTACAGCATGTTTTGATAATCTGGGCAAAGGGGCTTCTGGTGCAGCGATTCAGTGCATGAATATTGTACTAGGCTGCGAGGAAGTAAAAGGATTGAATTTATAAAACTGAATTTGGAAAGAGGGTATTTACCTTTGAATATTAAAGAAGCGTTAGTGGAAATGAAGGCGCAGAGCCCAGTTCTTGGGGCTACGCCAGTAGAAAAAAGAAATGAAGCATTATCCTATATTATAGAAGAATTAAAGGCAGACAGTGCCAAGATATTTAAGGCAAATGAAAAGGATTTAGAAGAAGCCCATAAGGCAAATCTTGCAGATGCCATTATTCAAAGACTAAAATTTAATGAGAAGAAATTAGAGGGTTTGGTAGCAGGCTTAGCAGATCTTATTAAGCTCCCAGATCCATTATTTAAAACAACATTAGCAAGACAGCTAGACGAAGGTCTTAATATGTATCGAAGAACCTGTCCTATTGGAGTTATCGGAATTATTTTCGAGGCACGTCCAGATGCTTTGGTTCAGATTTCGTCTCTTTGTATTAAGAGTGGTAACTGTGCCGTATTAAAAGGTGGCAGTGAAACATTCAATACCAACCGCGTGCTGTTTCAGTCCATTCAGAAAGCACTTGTTAGAGCTGGTATTTCTGAATATGTATTATTTCAGGCAGAGGAAAGAACAGAAATTTCCGAACTTTTAAAATACGATGAATATGTGGATTTAATAATTCCTCGTGGTTCCAATGCATTTGTTCGTTATATTATGGATAATACAAAGATTCCAGTATTAGGCCATGCAGATGGAAAATGTCATATTTATGTAGATACATCCGCTGACTTTGAAAAGGCGCTGAAAGTGATTGTGGATTCTAAAACCCAGTATGTATCGGTGTGCAATGCCGTAGAAGCATTATTGGTAAATCGTGCAATTGCCAAAGAATTTTTACCTTTACTTGCCAAGACACTTGCAGACAATAATGTTACAGTGAAAGGAAACAAAGAAGTGTCTGACTACATTAGTTGTGATGTTGTGGAAGATGCGGAATTAGTAAAAGAATATCTGGATTACATCGTGTCTGTTCGCATCGTGGAGGATGAGGCAGAAGCAATTCAGTATATTAACAAAAATGGTTCTCATCATACAGACTGTATTATTGCAGAAGATAAAGAAGCGGTTGCACAGTTTATGAGACTAGTTGACTCCGCAGGAGTTTACAACAACTGTTCTACTCGATTTGCAGACGGTTACCGTTATGGATTCGGTGCTGAAGTTGGAGTTAGTACCGTAAAGATTCATGCAAGAGGTCCTGTTGGATTAGAGGGTATGGTTACTTATAAGTATGAGATCTATGGTAATGGACATATCGTGGATGATTATGCTAGTGGAAAAAAGGAATTTCATTTTAAGGAATTGGAGTAAAATTGTGAAATAGAATGTTGAAGCATTATTAGGTTAAAGTTCACCTTGGCAGCTTATGGGCTGTAAGGTGGACTTTTTTTGTCACTATAAGAAAAAAGTTTTTGCTTAAGAGGTTACATTTATAGTGAATTGTAAAGTGAAATTCCATACCCACAACAAATTATAAGGTAGT
>ERZ808278.727-NODE-727-length-18280-cov-3.971358_pt1 | contig 18280 bp, 14 predicted proteins | sample MGYA00521239_ERZ808278 | MGnify/ENA primary metagenome ERZ808278 (study PRJEB31516, sample SAMN03275600) | gut metagenome | biome: mammalia-associated habitat; material: feces | host: Papio cynocephalus | place: Kenya | collected 2012-07-17 ... | reverse complement strand
AGTCATTGGTGTTCTAACAACCGTATTTAACAACTTTTCTTTTGGGAAAATCAGTGTAACCAGCATCCTTGCTTTAGGACTATTTGGCCAGACTGTTACTGCCTTGCTTTTCGACCATTTTGGCATACTTGGTACAAAAAAGCAAACATTTAAACTAACTTCTTTATTTGGATTAATCTTTGCACTTGGAGGAATTTTTATGATGTTTGATGCTTCCTCTGGAATTGTACTGTATGCAATATTGCTTTCTGTTGCAGCGGGCGTTTCCAATGTGCTAAGTCGAAGTGTAAATGCGGTATTGTCCAATAAAATCGGACCGCTTCAAGGTTCATTAGTCAATCACATTACAGGGCTGCCTGTTTGTGTGGCTGTTTTATTCTTACTTGGCAGGAATGAGCTGAATAGTACATTTACATTGCATGGTTCTACTCCATGGATTTACTTTGGTGGTGCATTCGGTGTAATCTCTGTTTTACTATATAATATAGTTGTACCTAAAGTTCCTGCATTTTATGTTACACTGCTCGCTTTTATTGGACAAGTATTTGCTGGGGTGCTTATTGATGTGATGATGAATAATGGGTATTCCAAGCGTACAATGATTGGCGGGGTGCTGGTATCTGCTGGGGTTGGGATAAATATGATGTTGGAACAGATTGGGAGTAAAAAATATGATTAAAAAAGCGGGAAGCTGCAAAGCTTCCCTATCTCCGCTCCTTCACTCCCTTAACTGGAATCTGTGCCAACAAAATTGCCCCTAATATCAGCCCACAACCTACCAATTCTTTCTCCGACATTTTCTCATGCAGCAAAATCCCGCCAGCAACTACAGAAAACACCGATTCCAGACTCAGTACCAAAGATGCAACTGTAGGATTTAACCCATTCTGCCCAATAATCTGCAACGTATACGCCACTCCACAAGACATAACTCCAGCATACAATATTGGAATCCATACCTCCCAACTAGCCATCATTGGTCCCCAGTCTCTTATCCCCTCAGTTGAATGTTTCATTTCCACAAAATACATCGGTATTGCCCCAAGTAAACCACTGACAAAAAATTGAATACATGACAGCCTTACCCCATCCACCAAAGGAGAAAACCTATCAATGATCAATATGTGTATTGCAAAAACAAAAGCACATAACAGCAGCAGTATATCTGAATTTTCCAGCCCAAATGTTCCATTCATACATAACAGATATAATCCTATTATGGCAATCGATACAGCTGCCCAGATATTCCATCCACACCTTTTTTTCAGAAAAAGAGACAATACAGGAACTAGCAAAATGTAACAGGCAGTAAGAAAACCTGCTTTTCCAGCACTTGAACCATAAAATATACCTAACTGCTGTAATGTTCCAGCTACAAACAATGCAATTCCACAAAATAGTCCCCCGAAAAACAAATTTTTCTTTTGTTCTCTGGTAATTGGCTTTTTACTAGTGACTCCAAAACGATCTAACACTTTAATAACTGGAATTAACACGATACCGCCAATAATAGACCGAATGCAATTAAAAGAATACGGACCTGCTGCCTCTCCTCCTTTGCTCTGTGCCACGAATGCAACACCCCAAATAAGTGCCGCTAATACAAGCACTAGCAAATTTCGTACTTTCTTAGATGAATTCATTTTACTGCTCCTTTTCCAAGCATGCCAAAAGAAGTAAACGCTTCCACATTTACCCTTTCACATCTTTATGTATTTACCTTTTCTAAGAGTCTGTCTTCCTACTTACAGAACACAAATTCCTTAATCTCAAGCAGCTGTCTACCATTAAACATATCAATAAAAGGTCCTCCAAATGCTGCCTCTGCTATAAAATAAAGAGCATGTCTTCCTGTTACACATTTTACTCTGCCTGTTACAACACCATCATTCATTCCAAACTCTATGCGACCAATTTCTTCTCCATCCTCTGCATCAAGTCGCACGTGAATAGTTCCTCTGCATCCAAAACCATTTATATTTAACGCTAACTCCATGGTTTTGCTTGAATAATCTTTTCCAAAGTCAAAATATTTATAACCCATTGCACAACCATCTGTAATGTTGGTAATCACACGGTCAAATAGATTTTTCTCTGTTACCATACAGCCACCCTTTAGTACACATGCAATATCTGCACTTATTATCTCGTAAGGGTTTAACGATTCCTCAAATCCAAGGGAAGTTGTCTCAACTTGAGGGATAGAACCGTCTGGAAGAATCTCAATTTTTTCAACACAGCCTCTTCTTGACATAATAGTGCCATTGGTCATTCTATGATAAAAAATGTACCACTGTTCTCCTATTTTGCAGATAGAGCCATGATTATTACCTGCTGGATAGTCTGCACCGCTATCTACGATGACACCTTGGTATTCAAAAGGACCTGTTGGTGATTTGCTTGTAGCATATACAAGCTGATTTGGAGTACCCCAAGAATAGATCAGATAATAGGTATCCCCAACTTTACGAGGGGAACAAGCTTCGAAGAATCGGAATGGTTCTTCTACTGGAATAATATCTTCCTTATAAGTCCCCTCTATAATCTCATACATATTGTCAGGATTGATTTCTGCCATAAAAGAGTGCAGATAACCACAGTAAATATATACTCTACCGTCATCATCAACAAGTACACCTGGGTCTATAAAAATACCTCCATTGTACCAGTCTTCATGCCCTTTCTCTATAGGATACTGATATTTGGACAATAATGTAAATGGACCTTCTGGTCTGTCAGCAACCGCAACACAACCTTTACAATTTTCTATGTATGCGTATAAATAGTATTTTCCATCTTTCTCAACTACATCTGGCGCAAACAGTTCATGACCTTTTGCCCAATCGCAGTCATTGGCATGGTCTTCATCAGTATCTGTATGAAAAATATCTCCGTGACAAACCCAGTTATTCAGATCGTGAATCGAAGCAGACCACACTTTTAACTTCGTATCACAGAATTTATCAGAACTCGCACTGTCATGAGAACCGTAGATATACACACGTTCCCCAAATACTCTAGGCTCCCCGTCTGGTATGTACTCCCATTTTGGTAAATATGGATTTGACATATTACGCCTCCTTATATATAACTAGTTTCCTTTTCTATTATACCTGCAGCAAATGGGAATGTATAGAGCAAAACACCCCTACTTTTTATAGATTATTACAGGGGTATTTCTATATTTTTTGACACCATCAAATTTCTATCTTATAATGTTAGAGTAACCCGAAAAAACTTTTACGAAACGGAGGAATTACTATGAAAAGTAATTTAACAAAAAGGCTCTATTCTATTATTTTGTGCCTTGTAATGGTATTCGCATTACTTCCTGCTGATTTTCTAGCAACTGATGTAAAAGCAGTAAGTTTACCTTACAACACAGGCACACGAGATGAAGTAGCTACATCCTTAAGTACGGATGCAAACAGTTATTATACTGGTAGCTACTCCTACTCTTCCTTGTCATCTCTAAGTGGCAGTAACTTAAAGAGTAAATTATATACTCTTATGAGCAGTACAATGAAAAAGTCAGTTACATATAAGTCCTTAACCACTTACTGGCCTTATACAGATGCAGAAGATGGAAAAGCTGGTACTGTTCTTTTCTACAGCGACGAAGACAGTTCTTCTTTTAACCGCGAACATGTATGGCCAAAGAGCCGTGGAAGTTTCTATCAAATTAATGGCGGCTGTGATTTACATCATCTAAGACCAGCCAATGCTAATGTCAACAGTACTCGTGGCAATCACACAATGGGAGATTTAAATCACAATGGAGATAAAGTAACCTACAACGGAAAAACAGTAGGCTGGCTTGACAAGAGCACCGATACCTTCGAACCACTTGATAATGTTAAAGGTGATGTAGCCCGTATTTATCTTTACATGTATGTTCGTTGGCAACAGCCAAATCTTTATCAAGACGTTTCCAAAGCAAATCTTCCAGCTTTTGATTCTGATGACAGCGCAAATGATGGTCAGGCAGTTATCGAAAGTCTTGATACTTTATTAAAATGGAACGCTGAGGATCCTGTAGATACTTGGGAAATGAGCCGTAACGATTTAACAGAAGATATTCAGGGAAATCGTAACGTATTTATTGACCATCCTGAATTAGCTTGGAAATTATTTGGAAAGGCTGTACCATCTAATTTAGTAACACCATCTGGCAACAACGGTTCTACACCTACAACTACTCCTACTCCAAGCCCAAGTGTAATACCAAGTACAACACCTTCTACAAATCCAAGCACTGCACCTTCCACAAATCCAAGCACTACGCCTTCCACTGAAAACGGAACTTACAAGTTAATCTCTTCAGTTAGTGAAATCACTGATGGTGGACAATTCGTCCTTGTTGGAGTAAATGGCAATTATACTCGTGCTATGAGCAATACGATAAATAGCGGACGTATGGCTGGTACATCCGTTTCCATTACAAACAATACCATTAGTAATCCAAGTTCTTCAATTGTTTGGACATTCCAAAAACAGGGTACTGATAATAAATATGCCATCTATAGTAACGCACTGAAAAAATACCTTGTTATTAGTGCAAACTCCACATCTGGATTTGCGTTAACAAGCACTCCTACATACTACTTTAATGCTACCAATGCAACAGATAAGGCTGCAAATGCAATCTACCTTTCTACAACTGCTACTGGTAACAGAAAAATAAGTATCTATCAGACTGATTTCAGACCTTATGCAACAAGCAGCTATAAGCCATTGTATTTGTATAAGTTAAGTTAAAAATACGCAAAAAAGGGAACAGCAAACTTCTTTTACTGGTGTTGCTGTCCCTTTCTTTTAAATCCACCGCTCTTGCAATTGCGATCATCTGCTGAATTGCAATGGAACAGTCATCTAATTGACAAGTCGGTGACACATCTATATCAAATCGTTTTAAAAGTTCCTTTAATTTTCGATTTATGGTTTTCCAGTCGATAAAACCAAACCGACGTGGTTCTCTTCCAATAGTTAATTTTAGTATACTCTCTTATCTAAAACGTCTTGTGTTAATGTATCTTTATCGAATGATTCCTCGTCTACGTATGCCTGTTTGTCTGGTGTTTCACCTTTTTCTAACTGCTCAATAATTTTCTGAACACGAGGACCATGTAATGGGTTACACTCTACATCGTAGCTGATTTTCCCGTTTAATGTTTCTGTTAAACCTGCTTTTGTTGCATCAAAGGAAATAACGGTGATTCCATCATCACCACACTTCTTACCAGCTGCTTCAATTGCATCGATTGCACCAAATGCTTCATTATCATTTTCGCAGTAAACAACGTCAATATCACTGTTTTGCTTTAACACACTTTCCATAACTTCCTGGCCTTTCGCCTGTGTAAATTCACCTGTTAGTTGCGCAACGATATTCCATTTATCATGAGCATCTACCCCTGCTTCCAAACCTTCTGTACGACCAATTTGAGCGGAAGAACCAATTGTTCCTTGGATATGTACAATATTAATGTCTTGATTAGCAAACTTCTGATCCATCCATTCCACTGCTTTGTCACCTTCTGCATGGAAGTCAGAACCAACCCAAGCTGTAAATAGACTTTCATCCGAAACATCAATCATACGGTCTACAATAATAACTGGGATTTCAGCATCTTTTGCTTCTTTTAAAACAGTATCCCATCCAATTTCTGTAACCGGCGCTAATACAATATAATCCACTTCCTGCTGAATAAAATTGCGAATTGCCTGAATCTGATTTTCCTGTTTTTGCTTTGCATCATCAAAAATCAGTTTATAACCGTTTTCCTCTGTAAAGGTTGATTTCATGCTATCCGTGTTAGCAGTACGCCAGTCACTTTCTGCACCTACTTGTGAGAACCCCACTACGATCTCACTTGCATTTCCACCATCTTTTTTTGTTGTGTCTTTGCTTATCGTATTGCTGCCACCACAAGCAGCTAATCCCATACTAAGTGCAGCTACTGTAAAAAGTGCTATAAACCTTTTCCTCATAATAAAACCTCCTAAAATTAAATAACTATTTATACCTATTATAGACTTTATCCTACTGAAAACCTATTCACATTATTGTAACAAAGTTTTAAATATTTCTATAACATAAATAATATTTTATTTATTAAGTTTCTAGTTTGTTTTCTTAGGAATTCTTACACATACCGTAGTGCCTTGGCCCGCCTCACTTTCAAATGATAATCCATACGCTGTACCATAGTATAGGTTTAGACGTTTATGTACATTGACCAGTCCAAGCCCCGTATGCTTATCTTCGTAAATGCCTGCACGCAGTTCCTCTAACTGTTCCTTGGTCATTCCAGCCCCATCATCTGTTACCATTAATATGATTTCATCTCCTTGATCGATTCCTTCCACCTTTATATGCCCGATTCCACGCTTATTTTTTACTCCATGATACAAAGCATTTTCAACTAATGGCTGTAATGTGAGTTTTGGAATATCATATGGTAACAAATTATCATCAATTTGTATAGAATAAGATAAAATATCAGAATAACGAATCTTCTGAATTTGAAGATAACTTTCCACTTGCTGTTTTTCGACTTCTAACGTTATGACATCCTTTCCCTTGCTTAAAGAAGTTCGAAAAAATGTGGAAAGATAAGACGTCATTTGGATTACCTCTTTATCTTGATGGGATTCTGCCAGCCATATGATGGCATCTAATGCATTATACAGAAAATGAGGATTAATCTGCGCCTGTAACAGCTCTAGTTCCGCTTTACGAAGTGCAGTCTGATTCTCCTTTTCCCGTTCCATTAAATTATTAATGTGAATTGCCATATCGTTAAAACCATCATCTAATTTATTCATCTCAACATTGTTTGTTTCGATGGAGGCAACTGTAAAGTCTCCATTTCCTATATGTTCAACTTTCCTACATAACTGATAAACAGGTTCTGTGATACGTCTAGATACCACCCAGGAATACCATAGCATGAACCCAAAAATTAAGACACTAAGAATTGCTGTAGCTCCGATAGTCATTGCAACCCTATTGTTAACATCTTGCTGCATTGCACTAAGATCTTGTACCTCATAATAAATATAATCTCCCATATAGGTTTGAATCAGCTTCGTTAAAACATAGATATCATGATCTAATTTGTCCATTTTTTCATCGTAATTATTGCTTTTTTGAATGCTAACCATACACTCAGATAGGCGATTGCATAAGCGAAGCAGACTTTTTACCCGCCATTGGTTTTCCTTGTTTTTTGTGGTTAACTTTAAACGATTAATAACACTCCTGGCATTTTCTACTTCTTCCAATGGTAAATGGTCAATACTTTTACTGCCTACCACATAATGATACATCTCCAAGTCCAGCTTTTCTTTAAAGTCAAAATTAAATTCACTTGCCGTAGTAGCATTATGCAACGTTATTGCATACTGCCGATTAAACGAAATCACCATAATGAATACAATAATTATCATAATCAGAAATGGAAAACTGATAGCTACTGTCAGATTTCGTAACTGTGACTTTAATGATCGTTTCTTGAATTTACTCATTCTGCCCCTCCGCACGATAATCCCTTGGAGAACAGCCATTTATCTTTTTAAACAGGAAACTAAAGTAGTGGGGATCTTTGTAACCCACTTCATATGCAATTTCCCCTGAACTTTTATCTGAACATCGAAGCAGTTCTCTTGCATACTGCATACGAAGTTCTGTTAAATACTCCACAAATGTTTTTCCCATTTGCTGGCTAAACACACCGCTAAAATAGGCAGCACTTATGTTAGCTGCCTTTGCTACCGTTCGAAGATCAATATCATGATCTGAGAAATGTTTTTTCATATATCCAATCGCTTTCTCCATCATTCTGCTGTATCGACACTTCGATATCTGGTCACGAATCTGAAGGGCTTTTTCTAAAAGTCTGCTTACATAGTTTTTTGCCTCATTTATCGAAGACATTGCTTGGGACAGACCAATGCTAACGCTTAAATCCGATTCAACCACTTCTTTCATAACATTAATTTTTTCAATAAATGCTTTCGTTGTAAATTGAAAATGCATGATTACATATTGCCTAAAAATTGTACTTTCAAGTGCATGCTCTCCTAATGCTTCAAAATAATCGTCGACAAAAGAGTCTATTTCTGATTTTAGCCCATTTGATAAAAACTTCTCAACAATTCTCTGATCCACTTTCGATGCATCAAGTTGATTAAAATTGAACTCGCTCTCTGTTTTCACAGACAAATCTGAGTCTTGTTCTTCAATTTGAAAATGTTCTAAATGAAAAATTTTTTGTCTCGCTTCTTGATAGCACTGAGAAACGTCACTGAGTCTTGTCACTGAATTTCCTTCTATAATGGACCACTTTATGTATTCGCTTAATGGCTCAAATGTTTGCTCGATCTTTCTGATACATTCTTTCGTCAACCCATCTATTTTACTTACATCCGTTTTAATCAGGAATGCAATCACATCTACTCCCATATAAAACATTTCTACCTTGTCATTTTTCGGAAACCTAACACAAAGTTCTGACTGATAATCTACACTCTGTGGCTCATACAACATGTTTTCCATATTTTCATCCACTAAAAGTATTACAATATTGTAACTTTCTGCCTTCAAACTAATATGCAGCTTGTCCGCGCGCTCAATCAAATCTGGCACGCTATACTTTCCGCTAACTAATGCTTCAAAGAAAGCACGATGGGAACTTGTCAAATACTCCTGTACTTCCTTCTGAAACTGTTCCATATATTGCTGCTTTTCCTGCTCGACATCTTTCTTCTGCTTCACCTGGAGAAGCACTTCAATCAGTTGCTCCTTGGATAACGGTTTTAGCAGATACTGATCCACACCAATCCCAATTGCTTCTTTTGCATATGTAAAATCATCATATCCACTCAAAATGATAATCGTTGTTTCAGGCATATTTTTCTTTATCAACCTGCTCAGGGACAATCCATCCATAAATGGCATCCGAATATCGGTAATCACAATGTTTGGCTTCTGCTTTTGGATTAACGGCCAAGCCAATTCTCCATCCGGGGCTTCACCTACAAAAGAAAAACCATATTCATTCCAAGATATCAGATTTTTTATACCTTGACGAATCAGGCTTTCATCTTCCGCTAAAAAAACACGATACATATTAATACTTCCTCTCATATTTGTTATGCCTTTCCTCATACACCCACTATTAATTTAACTTAAAAAATGTTCTGTGTAAAGTGTTGATTCGTGTTAAATAATTTGCAAAAAACCTCCTAAAATGTAAGTAAATCCAGCCCAATAAGACTGGATTCACTTTTCAACATTCCTCATTTAACCACTTTACTACAATATATAATCTAAATCACAATCCGTTCCGATTACCTTATCAATAATCCCTTTTTCTTTCGCTTCATGGGCAAATAAATATGTTTCGCGATCTTTAATGGAATCCAAATATTCGGCCGTCATAGAAGTATGTGCTATCATAAATTCTGTTACGCGTGTATCTAAACTATCATAAAATTTCTGTATATCTTTTCCTTTGTTTCCAGATGACATATATCCTGTCTGACCATCATGAATTAAGACAACGGTAGAAGGGAAACAGATTCTTTCGTGACCCGCAGCTAGGATGTAACTGGCCATACTTGCACACTTTGCAAACCCAACGGTAACTACAGGTGTCGTACTTTGCATGATTGTATCAAGAATCGCATTGCCAAGAATCAAATCTCCACCATCCGAATTAATATATATATATATTTTCTTTCTTTTCTCAACTGGAAGATTCTTATCCTGCTTATTCCATAGAAGAATGTATAAAATTAGATTTTCTAATAAATCATCGTTTATGTCACAATTCACAATGAGCTTTCGATCATTGATGTTCTCCTTTATAATGCGGTCATATATATCATCTCTTTCTTCTAAAGCAAGTTTAACTGATTCATCCATATTTCTTTTCACTCCTGATGATATCTATAATCTTCTACTAATATCTTATGATAAATGAAATTGAAATTTCCAATAACTTATACTTTTTTTATTTACTTTAACTACATCATATGCTAAAATACATCTATGTTTACCATGGTTATTTCCTTTCAATATCGAATGGAGGAATACTATGTCGCACTTCAAAAAAATTCTAATATGCTTTCTTTTAACTGTTTCTTGTCTATCTCAAACAGCAGTTCATGCAAGCACTGAATTCGCTTATGTTTCATTATCACATTACAACGCCACATCGAAGATTGGAGATGAATTTTATATAATTGCCCTTACTTCCAATGGAAAGAAACCAACATGGAAATCTAGCAATTCAAAAGTAGCGTCGGTCAATACATATGGAAAAGTAACCGCTAAGAGTTCTGGTACTGCAACAATCACAGCCAAAATCAGGAATGCAGAGGCTAACTGCAAAATCACTGTGAGCAAAACGGAACTTAATCTAAACAAAACATCTCTTTCACTGGAACACGGTGAAACCTTTCAGTTACAGGGTACAACATCGAACCATTCTACAATTTCTTGGAAATCTAGCAAACGAAGCGTCGCAACTGTATCCGAAGACGGCTTAATCACTGCATGCAAACCTGGCGAGGCCATCATCACTGCAAAAGCGAATGATACCAAGACCTCCTGTAGAATTACAGTTAAAAAACCCAGTGTCCGCATTTCATTAACCGCATTAAGCTTATATCGAAAGGAACAAAGAAGATTGTCTGTTTCAGTCTCATCTAATCTTACTCCTGTATGGAGAACCAGTAAAAAAAGCGTTGTAGAAGTAAATGAAAGAGGAATGATAACTGCTGTAAAACATGGTACTGCTGTTGTATCCGCAACGGTAGATGGTGTATCGGCCAAATGCTATGTAACGGTAAAACAGCCTGCCTTAAAGCTTAATAAATCAAATCTAACTTTAAAGGCAGGCTCCTATAGTGAGATCCAAGCAGAAGTTTCATCTGGTAACAGCCCACAGTGGCGAAGCAGCAACACCGCCATTGCTACCGTTTCTAATGGAACAATTACAGCCATATCAAAAGGAAAAGTGTCTATCTATGCCATTGAAGATGGTATCAAAGCAAAATGCAGTGTTACTGTCATCGAGTAAAAGTATGACAGCAAACTAATCTAAATCACAGTCTAATAAGGAATGCCATGGTAAGCTTGCTCTATAAAATCGATTGCAGATTCTTCATCTCACTACGCGCCTTGGAAGAAATCATATTATCATATCGATAAAACATAAACCCTGTTACTTGTTTCCTTTGTCTTGCATATAGCACCTGTTCCTTTAAATTCGTATCAACTTTGTACCATCTTAAGTCAGCTGGTGAAAGTGCTTGTGCTTCTTTATTAGTTAAACCCGCCTTATAAACACTCAGTGCTACATACAGCTTAACTTTTTTTGATTTTCTCAAGTCTATCCATTGATTTAATACCTCTTTATATGGTGCTACTGGATTAGTTGTACTCCAGTAAATCTGTGGACAAATAAAATCAAGATAGGAATCAGAATTCATCCATTTTGCCACATCACAATAATTTGCATTGGCAAGTTTTAAGTTGCTTATGCTGCCCTGGGGACTTACTCCAAACACAACTTTCTTATCAATTGCTTTTACTGCAGTTTTCACCCGTCTTAGTAGTGCACTTACATTACCTCTTCTCCAGTTTTCGATACTTTTTGATTGAACATGGTTTTGTTTGCACTGTAATTTGTATTGTTTAAATTCAGAATAATCAAAATTTGATTTATATTTACTCCCTAGATTTGGATAAAAATAATCATCAAATATTACGCCATTCACGTTATATTTCTTTACTACTTCCTTTACACCATTCACAATTAAGGTCCTTACCTCTTGTTTAGAAGGATTGTAATATAGCTGTTTATTGAACGTTAATACATTTCTGCGATCCGCACTCTTCTTACTGAGACGCCATTTTCTTGCCGGATTATTTACTGAAAGCTTTTTAATATCTGTACTTGTAGCTGAAACCCGATAAGGATTAATCCACGCATAGAATTGTAATCCTCTTTTATGTGCTGCTGAAACCATATAAGCAGTTGGATCATAATTAAGACTTCTTCCTTGCACACCACTTACATACGAAGACCAAGGAAAATATTTGGATGGATACATCGCATCTGAACTTGGTCTAATCTGAACAATCACTGTATTCATTCCCATAGATTTACATTGAGTAAACATTTTGTCAATGTAGTTGTAAAATTCTTTCTTTGACATATTACTTACACCAGCAGATAAAAACTCTAGATATGAAATCCAAGCACCTTTAAGTTCCGAATTTTTCGTATTTGCAGTAGTGCTGGATTTATTAGAGCTAATTGATGCTGCATTGGCTTTCACGCAACACACCCTCCCATTTAAAAGTACTGTGATCAATAAAAATAAGAGCACTCTCTTTGATTTTTTTAAAATTTGTTGCATAATATACACTCCTCTCTATCGCCCTGTTGGATACTCCTCAAATAAATTACATACAGTCTGATAGAAAGTTTTAGCTGCTTTTTTTTGATTTTCAGAAGAACCAAGAATACTAATGTCCTTTGTACTTGTCATAAAACCTAATTCAATTAAAATAGCTGGTACAGTATTTTGCTTTGTAACTACATAGTTAGCTGTTTTCACACCTCTAGTGGTACTTAACCCTAATTGTGAGGACCAGTTACTTTGAAAATAGTTTGCCACCATCTTACTTGTCAAACCGTATGAATTAGGTTTATTGTTGGTAAGGGTGTAATACGTTTCTGTGCCATTGGCCGCAGAAGACCCTGCTGAATTCATATGCAAGCTTATGAATACATCTGCCTCCACTTTTTCTGAATAAGCTGCTCTATCAGACAACTCAATCTTCTTATCTGTTGTTCTTGTCCAATAAGCCTTTACTTTAGAATTCTTTCCGTTAAAATACGTTCTTGCATATTTGTAAATAATATTATAATTAATATTTTTCTCTTGTTGTCCGTTACTGACGCATCCAGGATCAACGCCTCCATGTCCCGCATCAAGCAGTACAATACTATCATATATTTCACTTGGACGACCTACAGTAATTCCAAAGGTATCCCCGTTATCAAATAATTTATATCCTAATACCTTTGTAGTATGAAAAGTTAAAACTGTATTTCCAGACGAATTCAAGCTACATTTCACACTAGTTATCCCTTCTGGCAAAGAAGACAACGAAATATTGTTATAGTACGAAACCTGGTCACCTGGTATTGTTATCTTAAATTGTTTGTTGTAATAACAGTCAGTATCCATTATATCCGAATACGAAACACCCTCTGGTTTTTGTAATAAAATCGTATTATCATCTACTTCAACTTCTGAATTACAGAAATAGATACAATAACGATTCCCCGATTTTTCTTCATAATATGTAGCATCTTCTGATAGGCTCATTGTAATAGTCAAATTACCAGTCTCGCATTCTGAAATTTTTAATTGTTTCAAATTATTTGAATTAGTCAATTTTTTCGAAAGCTTTGTATCAATATTGTTAAGGTTTGCTATGGATAATGTTATAGTATTATGTTTCTTTGAGAATTCCGTTTCAATGCTTAAATCACTCTTTCCGACAAAACGAATCGATTCTACACCTTTTTCATCTATTAAATCAATTGATTGCAACGTATTTGTGCATGCCGAAGAGTGATTGGTTTTTTCTAAAGCCAATGACCATTCTTTCTTTCGTATTACTGCAATTTCACTGATTTTCTTAGATGAATTCCATACATACCCATATCCCAATGATTCAGCTGTGAATTTTGCTGGCACCATGATTGCACTTTTTTTTGTTACATTGTCTTTCATTATCTTGGGTGCTACTTTTAACGTACATCTTTTTCCATTTACATAAGCTGTTGTACTATCCAATGTAAATTCGACGACTAAATCATCATTACGAATGGTAATCGTCTTTGATTTCGAATTATATTGATATGTAGCATCCAATTCTTTATATCCAAATACTTTCTTGGCTTGTACAAATGCAATGTTTTTCATAACAACAGTAGGCATGTCCGATACATTAATAGAAGCTCCATTAATCTTCACACTTCCTTTTGTACCAGTATAAGTATGCCATGTTTTGTCATAGTAAAGAGCATATGGAGTTCTTATTTCAGCTAATGATTTACTAGCATTCCAATTATATGTATACCCCAAAGCCTCTGTCACGAAACGCGATGGCACCATTAACTTTGTCTTTTTAGAATGGTAAAAATAAACTTTTCTTGGCGAAACAGAAAGAGTCTTTTTTGTCCCATTCACATAAGCAATACTGCTCCCCATTGTAAGCTTTACCGTATTCTCATTCTTTTTCATAGTTAATACTTTCGTAAAGGTATTATATTGACACTTTATGCCCAAACCATTTTTGAACACTACATCGTATGGAAATAGAGCAATGCCATTTACTATAATTCCTGGTGTATTAGAAACATCAATACCTTTACCATCAAATGCAGCTTTTGCCTGTGTCCCCTCGTACTTAACCACACTTCCGTTCATTTTAATCCTTAAGTTAGAAGATGCTTGAACAGAATAATATGGAGTTATGGTCAAAATTAGACACATAAATAGAATAAATCTTAATTTCTTCATCTTATCACCTTTTCATTATAATGCTTGTCCTGTATAGATAATAAGCATAAAAATTGTTAAAACTGTGTCATATTTTAACATTTATGAAAGAATACGTTACTTAACTTTCTCGTAATAAGGAATAATTAGGCTGTTACCCTCTTTAATCTCATTGCCTGATAAATGATTACACTTTTTTATCTCTTCAATATATGCTTTCATGGAACGATTCTCATCGGAATAGTAAGTCTCTGCGATTGTCCAGAGAGAATCCCCTTTCTCTATCATTACAGAAGTAACATTTTTCTGCACTTTATACGGCTGTCTTGACGCAGTAATGGAAACTGTCACCATACTTGATAATAGCACCGTCCCTAGCATGAAATACACTACTGCTTTTTTATTTATGTTTCTCATATGATTATCCTCCAGTCGAACATGTGTTTTTGTTTATTATATCGAACATGTATTCGAATGTCAATGTTTTTCGACCATATGTTCGTATTTTTCTAAGATTCTGTTGGAAAGCATTGGAAATGTTTACTTTTCATAACTGAAATTTACTGCTTTCTTTTAAACAAACACCTGTACGGAACATTTGTTTGACATTTATTTTCTAATCAGTTATAATAAAGAAAACTATACTTTGGAGGTTCCCAAATGGGTTACGGAAAAATAAGCACAAAGCAAAGAGAGATTTTAGATTACATAAAATCTGAAATTTTACAAAGAGGCTATCCACCCGCAGTTCGTGAAATCTGCGAAGCGGTTCATTTAAAATCTACTTCTTCAGTGCACTCTCATCTAGAGACATTGGAGAAGAACGGTTATATTCGTCGAGATCCAACGAAGCCTAGAGCAATTGAAATCGTTGACGACTCTTTTAACTTATCCAGACATGAAATTGTTAATGTTCCCATTGTCGGAACAGTTACAGCAGGACAACCAATTCTCGCGATCGAGAATATTGAGGGATATTTTCCTTTGTTATCAGAAGACATGCCAAAGTCTGATACCTTTATGTTAAAGGTGAAAGGTGAAAGTATGATCAATGCTGGCATTTTTAATGGGGATTTAATCCTGGTTGAAAAGCAGGTTACAGCAGATAACGGAGATATTGTTGTAGCATTAATTGATGATTCCGCTACTGTTAAGACTTTTTATAAAGAAGAGAATCATTTCAGATTACAGCCTGAGAATGATACAATGGACCCAATCATTGTTGACCATGTTGATATTTTAGGTAAAGTACGTGGACTTTATAGAAGATTTCAATAGGAAACAGGACCACCAGTGTGAACTGGTGGCCCTGTTTCATGTAAAACCCTTAAAATTTCTTTATTTTACATATTTTAATTCCAATTCAGAAAGCATTTTGATGTATTTATCTTGCAAGCCTTCTTCTGTTGCCTTATCTTCCATTGCTCTCGTTTTTTCATTTACGACTTCTTGCACTTTTTCATCTAAGTTCTTTTCACCAAATGTAAACACAACTGTGTTTTCTTTATCGATATGACGATTGATAAGATAAGTATACCCCATCGTGTTCGCAATTATATCAAGTTTTGCATCTTGGCTTCCTGTTTCTTCGTAAGCTCTTAAGGCATTATCTAGCTCCATCATATGAAGTCTTCCAAGGTCATGTTCTACCATCATGCCGTGTGTAATCAGTTTTTCTGCAACCGTACCAAGTTCCTTTTTCATGTAATCAAACAGAATATTTTCCTCTTTTTTATGATGATGTTTATCTGCGTAATTACGTACAAAATCAACCATTTTGTCAAAATCTTCAACAGCTAAGTCTCCACCATTTAACACATGTAAACTTGCCGCGCGCATAACAACTGCCATACGTTTTATATTTTCATGCTCTTTTACTAATAAGTCTACCCCGTACATACCAATGCTCCGTTTCTATTATTTTCTGTTAATGTGATAGTTTCCATCTGCATCTGCAGTAAAGGAAAAAGAAGAATCCTTTAAATATCCAGCTATAAATTGACTACGTAATGCGTAATAAATCTCGATTGAGCCATTTACCTCTGACCAGTAAGTTTCATGGATACACATAGTTCTTTGATACACTACTTCATCAGAAGATGCAGAAACCATTTCGTTTACATGGTCACATGGCATACCATCAAGTAACATGTCGTTTAACTTTTGATAGACCTGTTCAGCAGATTCAAAAGAATCCTTACTTTCATCATACATTTGAATTCCAAGATTATAGATCACTCTTTCTATTTTCTCATATGCAGTCGCATCTGCTTGTAGAATCTTAGTAACAGCAAACGCAAGTCTACGTTCCACAATGTTCACTTTATGTTGTAGCCAGCCGTGAATATTTGTCTCATCTATCATTTCTTCTAGTGGTTTTTTCTCAATCACATCGCATTCTGCATCTGTTTCTTGTCTTAAACCTTTAACATAGTTGTTGTTTTCATTTAACTCTAAAATAGCTTCTGCCATATTGTCCTGTAATGTAATCTTGTTATATAACCAGTAGTGAATCGGTCCTAAAAATGCACTCATTTCTCTTCTCCTTCTATGTCTCACTTATTTACTAGTATGATACATTTTTCGCAATTTCATTACAGTAACATTTGTTACAAATTCATTATTTATATACAATATAACTGCCAAATGGCATGAAAGCCAGTTTTGCAAGTGAACTCATGTTAGACCTCTGTTTATTCTTTTACTTTAGTTATACTAAAGAGCCACCTCTATGTAAAAATAAAGATGGCAGAAATATTTAAATATTCTGTTTTAAACATGTTTTAATGTCATCTTCTGCATTGCTTATTAAGCGAATTCCGAAAGTATCAACTAAATACTGTAATACATTAGGACTGAAGAATGCAGGTAGGGATGGTCCAAGATAGATGTCTTTTATTCCTAGAGAGAGAAGTGCAAGCAAATCCGCAACTGCTTTCTGCTCATACCAGGAGATTATCAAGGAAAGCGGAAGTCCATTGACATCTGTTCCAAAAGCATCTGCTAAACAAGTGGCAATTCGAATAGCAGAGTAAACATCATTACATTGTCCAATATCAAGGAGTCTTGGCAAACCATCAATCTCACCAAAGTCTAACTTATTGAATCTGTATTTTCCACAAGCTAATGTCATGATAATACAATCTTGTGGAACCATCTTGGCAAACTCCGTATAATAGTTTCGACCAGGTCTGGCACCATCACATCCACCAATCAAGAAGAAATGACGTAATTTTCCGCTTTTTACGGCTTCCACAATTTTATCTGCATAACTTAACGTAGTATGATGTCCAAAGCCAACCAAAATTTCATGTGGTTCCTGATCTTCATCAAATCCGCCTAATTCAAGAGCCTGTTGAATCATTTCACTAAAGTCTTTCTCGCCTTTTTCATTTTTGTGGATATGCTTTACCCCGTCCCATCCAACTACATTTGTACTATAGATTCTGTCTTTATAAGAATCACGAGGTTTCATAAGACAGTTTGTTGTCATTAATATGCAGCCAGGAATATCATCAAATTCCTTCTGCTGATCCTGCCATGCACCACCAAAGTTACCGACTAAGTGTGGGTATTTTTTTAGGGATGGATAACCATGGCATGGAATCATTTCACCATGAGTATATACATTAATTCCTTTTCCTTTTGTCTGTTCTAATACCATTTCAAGATCTTTCAAATCGTG